>ERZ791611.98-NODE-98-length-99076-cov-7.650741_pt1 | contig 99076 bp, 87 predicted proteins | sample MGYA00510275_ERZ791611 | MGnify/ENA primary metagenome ERZ791611 (study PRJEB30046, sample SAMN00791912) | human gut metagenome | study: EMG produced TPA metagenomics assembly of the A metagenome-wide association study of gut microbiota in type 2...
ATGTACGGTTCTTAGGGGAGAAGGGGGCAGCAATGCCCTTGACTTACCCGATATTCAGAAGCAGGGCGATTTCTTTGTGGAATCTCCGATAATCCTGCTGGCTGCAATTATCTGGTTTCTCAAGATATATAAAGACGGAAAGTATTGCACGTTTCCGCACGCCATAGAGTTCCTGAACCGGAAGTATGCGGATACATTCGTTATTCTGACTTCCTACCCGGAACTTGAAAATTATTTAAGTCCTTTCATGGATGCGTGGGAATCGCAAGCCCAAGACCAGTTACAGGGACAAATCGCATCGGCAAAAATCCCATTGTCGAGGATGATAAGCCCGGCATTGTACTGGGTAATGACAGGTGATGATTTTACGTTGGATATAAACAACCCGGACGAACCGAAGATACTTTGTGTCGGCAATAATCCCGACCGTCAAAATATCTATTCGGCAGCACTGGGATTGTACAATAGCCGTATTGTGAAGTTGATAAACAAGAAGGGACAGCTTAAAAGTTCGGTTATCATTGACGAGTTGCCGACCATTTATTTTCGGGGATTGGATAATCTGATAGCTACTGCCCGTTCCAATAAAGTGGCGGTCTGTTTGGGCTTTCAGGATTACAGCCAGCTTACAAGGGATTACGGCGATAAGGAAAGTAAGGTAATCCAAAATACAGTCGGAAACATCTTTTCCGGGCAGGTCGTGGGAGAAACAGCAAAAACATTATCAGACCGTTTCGGGAAGGTGTTACAGAAACGCCAGTCTATGACAATCAACCGTCAGGATAAATCAACCTCAATCAGTACGCAGATGGATAGCCTGATACCTGCCAGTAAAATATCCAATCTTACGCAGGGGATGTTCGTGGGTGCGGTCAGTGATAATTTCGATGAACGAATAGACCAAAAGATTTTCCATGCTGAAATCGTAGTGGATAACGAGAAGGTAAAACGTGAAACTGCCCGCTATGAAAAGATACCGGAGATTATCGACTTCCGGGATGCAGATGGCAACGACCTGATGAAAGAGCAAATCCAACTCAATTACGACCGGATAAAGCAGGATGTGAAGCAGATTGTCATTGATGAAATGGAACGTATCAAAAGCGACCCAAATTTACAGCATTTGGTTAAAAGTGAGGAATAAAAGGAAAGCACCTGTTTTTTACAGGTGCTTTTTCAAATTACATGATTGTCATTATATGCCTATATATTATTCCCTTTTCATCAAGTGTTCTGAATTTTGCCTTTAACAATTCCGGCAAAGAATATTTGTTTTGACACATAATAAATAACTCTTCTACGGTTAGAACTATAATTCTCGCACTCCTATCTGTAAAAAAATCTATTGCTTTGGAATCCACTGGTGAATAAGTAATGAAAAGACCTTTCGGAAAGTGAGATTTTGTTTCAATTTTTCGGGAGAATAAGATTAAATCATCTTTGGGGATTGCATTGGTTCGGTACTTTGCTTCAATTAATACTGTATTCCCCTCAAGAACAAAACTGCCATCTATTTGGTCGTATTCTGTACGATACGAAGCGTGTGGGTCTAAATTAAAGGCTTTGAATAAGTTGTTAAGGTACTTTTCAAAAGCATAACCTTTAGCTTGAGGACTGGATATGCTTTCTATCGCCAGCAGAGCTGTATTTAAGCTATCAAAATCAATATCTAATTTATTTTCGGGGACAAGATTTTGTTGCTTCGATTTAGATTGAGCCTGATTCTTCCCTAATAACTTCGTTCCAAATTCATACAATCTATCCGTTTTCTCCTTTATATCTTCGGTAATCATACCATTGTCTTTCATATGGTTTAAGAGCATAACGATAGACTTCCCAACATAAGGCTCTGTTTCGTCTTTGAGAAATTCCCGAAACATTTTAGCTTTAGACAGTCCGGGATACCTTTCATATATATTGTACTGAACAACATCCTTCATAAACTCTTCAAAATCTCTGTTTGAAAAATTAAGAATGTATCCCGAACTCATACCAAAAACGGATTCTATTAATTGTTTTTCGTTGAATGTGAGATTTGCCATTTTTATTTCTTACTGTTCTTTATAATATTGTACCTTATACCTTGTATGTATGGATGTAAGCCTGTGGCTTGGTCTTGTTGTAAAACAATACTTTCATATTCACTCAAGTTATCATTTAACATAGAGGCAATACTGGCAGCTTCTTCATCCGTTTTAATCAAAATAAGCATATCGTTAAAAATATCCATAGCTTTATATCTATTGAATGAAGCTGCAAAAAATAAGGTGATTTTCATTGCAATAGTCCTAATTTCAATATTTGACGTAGAATTAAAGACTTTTTTCATTTGACTTGCAATAGTTTCTGCATCAGACCAGCTTAATCTTCCATTATTATTTAACTCCAAAACGACATCGTTATATACATCAACAAATGTTTGCAAATCACCATCGTTAAGAAAAGCAAAATAATCTACTGGAATCTCTTTTACTTTAGAATAGAAAGTGTTCGGGTCTTCCTTAAATTCATATAGTACATTAAATAGATTATAAACATCTTCTTTGGTCGCTCGTTTCCTTTGTAATTCTGCTATTAAATTGTCAAAAATACCATAAGGGTTATTATCCCCTTTTAAAATCTCTAAATGTTTAATCAGAGCATTGCGTAATTCTGCAATGTTTTGGTATCTATCGGCAGGATTTTCATTTGTACATTTTCGAATTATATAATAAAGTCCATTGGAAACTTTACTTTTATCTATATGTGTAGGACTTTCATTTGTATATAGGCAATAAATGGTTTTCCCTAATTGATATATGTCGCTGGGAATTGTTGCATTTTTCGTTCCACCATATTGAAAAAACTCTGGTGGAGCAAAACCTATTGTGCCCATAGCTACGGAAGAGGGAGTTAATGGGGTGCTATCCCGGTCTTCAAACTTGCCAAGTCCTAAATCTGACAATCTTAAAATATCTCCATCTATTAGTATGTTATTAGGTTTTATATCCCTGTGAATTATTCCACTTGAATGTAATGCTTCTAATCCATCACAGATTTGCAATAAATCATTAATCAATGCTTCTATATTTCTGCCATAATTCCTTTTGGATAAAGCACCTTGACACAAAGGCATTACGAAAAAAGGTGGTACATTTTTAAAATCAGAATCTAAAATATCAATTACATTTTCATGATTTACAGATTCTAATAACCTGATTTCTCTATTAAAACGTCTTAAATCTTCGCCATCGGTACTTGAGCATATTTTAAGAGCATATGTATCACCGTTTTTTTCAACGGTAAAAACCTCACCAAAGCCCCCTTCTCCAATTTTATCTACTACATTATATTCTCCGTATTTCATAAGGCTACAAAAATCATAAAATTTATATAGTTTCCAAAGATACAATTTTAGCAAATGTTAGCCATGAATTTTTAACACATATGTTTTAGCATCTTAACTATAAGACAAATAAAGCCAACTTGCGACACCTAACGCCACGTTCCTATATGTAAACTATTTCATCCTTACTTTTAATTCGATAAGTTTTTTATTCACCATTAAAAATTAAAGTTATGGATGTAAATTCAAACAACAAGTCCGGCTCTGATGAACAGATGATGGACATTCTTCTTGTCTTTGACAAGGAAAAGAAAACGATTAATGCCGTAAAGGGTATTGATGAAAACGGGGAACTGCAAACCGTTCCGCCGAAGCAGGAACATAACAACGATTTCCTGAAAGTGGATAAGCAGGGTAACGCACTTGAAAATTTCTTGAAGAACTTTTTCAACCAGCTAAAAGACCCAACCCGTTTCAGTTTCTTCAAGGTAGCACCCGAAGACACCGAACGGACAGTAAAAATCATTCAGGAGAATATCAAGAACCCGACACCTGCTGCGGATGAAATGCTTGATAAAATTCGTATCGAACCTAAAGACCCGAAAGTGGAAAATCCGAAAGAATCCACAGTACAGGAGCAGAAGCCCGATACGAATAAATATTTCATCGACCCTAACAAAATCAACTGGGACGACCTAAAAAATTTGGGTATAACCAAAGAACAGCTTGAGAAGTCAAAGGCTTTAGAACCTATGCTGCGGGGATACAAGTCGCCTTCCACCTTTCCGATTGAAGCCAACTTCGGGTCAATGGTAATGAAAACGGATGCCCGGCTTTCGTTCCGTCCGGACAGTGAAGGGAATGTAGTATTGGCTATTCATGGTATCCGTAAAGAACCGGAACTTGACCGTCCGTTCTTTGGACACCAGTTTACCGATGAAGACAAAAAGAATCTCCGGGAAACTGGAAACATGGGTCGGATTGTTGATGTGAAAAACTACCGTACAGGTGAACTTGTACCTTCTTTTATCAGCATCGACAAACAGACCAACGAACTGGTATCCATGAAAGCTTCGTCCCTCAAACTCCCTGATGAAATAAAAGGCGTTAAGCTGGATGAAAAACAAAAAACTGCCCTGATGGAAGGTAAAGCGGTATTCCTTGAAAATATGATTTCCGCCAAGAATAAACCGTTTTCTGCCTTCGTTCAGGTTAATGCGGAAAAACGCAGTCTTGAATTTATCTTTCCCGAAAAAGAGCAAAAGCAAACCCAGCAGCAGGGACAACAGCAGAGGAACGACCAGCCCGAAGGGGTGCGTATTCCCAAATCCCTTGCAGGAGTGGAATTATCCGACAAACAGCAGGCTGATTTGCGGGCGGATAAAACCATTTATGTAAAAGGGCTGAAAGATAAAGAAGGTCAGGAATATAATGCCTATGTAAAAGTAAACCATGAAAAAGGGAAGCTGGATTTCTACAAATTCAATCCTGATAAAGCGAAAGAGAAAGCCAAAGAAATAACCCCTGCCAACGAACATAAAACACAGGTAGCGGTCAATTCCGAAGGCAAAACGAACGAAGCGACCAAGCATACGAAAGAACCTTTAAAGCCCGGACAGGCTACACCTACTGGGGAACAGAAGAAAAAGCGGGAAGAAAAGAAAGAAGAGCAAAAAACCGACAAGCCTAAAAAGTCGCAAGGTCGCAAAATGAAATAATTATTAACCACAAAAATCCAATTATATAATGATAGCAGTAATAGCAGAAAAAACCAGTGTGGCAAGGGATATAGCCACCGTACTGGGTGCAACACAAAAGAATGACGGGAACATTTCAGGTAACGGATACATCGTTACCTGGGCGTTCGGTCATTTGGTAGGACTTGCCATGCCTGATGCCTACGGAATCGAAAACTTCAGGCGGGAAAATTTACCCATACTACCGCAGTCGTTCCAGCTTATTCCCCGTCAGGTAAAAACCGACAAAGGATACAAACCTGATAGCGGAACGGTTAAGCAACTCAAGATTATCAAAGAAGTATTCGACCAGTGCGATAAGATTATCGTTGCGACTGATGCCGGAAGGGAAGGTGAACTTATATTTAGGTATATCTACCAATATCTTGAGTGCCGGAAACCTTTCGTCCGCTTATGGATAAGCAGCCTGACGGATAAAGCCATCCGGGACGGATTGCAGAATCTCAAGGACGGGACAATGTACGATAACCTTTTCCGGTCGGCAAAGGCAAGAAGTGAAGCAGATTGGCTTATCGGCATTAATGCTTCCCAAGCGTTAAGTATAGCTGCCGGACGGGGGACGTATTCTTTGGGACGGGTACAGACACCCACGCTGGCGATGATATGTTCCCGTTATCTTGAGAACAAGAACTTCGTTCCACAGAAGTATTGGCAACTGAAATTACAAACCGGGAAAGACAGCATCGAGTTTTCAGCCCTTTCAGAAGAGAAATTCGATAGCCAGCAACCTGCCATCAACAAGCTGCAAATAATAAAGGATAGCGGTCAGGTGCAGGTTAAATCGGTGGAATGTAAGGAAGTGAACCAAGAACCACCGCTTTTGTATGACCTTACCACCTTGCAGAAGGAAGCCAATACAAAACTTAATTTCTCCGCAGATAAAACGCTGTCTATTGCACAAAAACTGTATGAAGGCAAGCTGATTTCATACCCCCGAACCGGAAGCCGTTATATATCACAGGACGTTTTCGATGAAATACCGGAACGTATTTCCCTGCTGGAAACTTACGACCGGTTTGCCGGCTACGCAAAATCAATGAAAGGTAGTAGTCTGAACCGCCGAACAGTGGATGATAAGAAAGTTACAGACCACCACGCATTGATTATAACCGAGAGTAAGTCCAGTAGTTTACAGGCGGACGAACAAGCAATATACGAACTGGTTGCCGGAAGGATGCTGGAAGCTTTTTCGCAAAAGTGTGTCAAGGAAGTTACTTCAATTTCTCTCACCAGTGGCGAGAGTATTTTTGCAGTGAAAGGAACAGTAATAAAGTCTGTCGGATGGCGAGCTGTTTTCAACGCCCAAGAAGAAGGCGAAGAAAATACCGTTTTGCCAGCATTAAATGAAGGTGAAAATTTATCCCTTTCCGATATTGAGTTGCTCGAAAAGCAGACCAAGCCCAAGCCGTTACATACGGAAAGTTCTTTGTTGTCGGCTATGGAAAATGCTGGAAAGGAACTGGAAGATGCCGAACTGAAAGCCAGTATGAAGGATTCCGGTATCGGTACACCAGCCACACGGGCAGCGATTATTGAAACGCTTTTCACCCGCCAATATATTGTCAGGGAAAAGAAAGCCATTGTGCCGACCGAAAAGGGACTGGCGGTTTACGATATAGTCCGGGACAAGAAAATCGCTGACGTGGAAATGACTGGTATGTGGGAAAACGCACTATCCAAGATTGAAAGCGGGGAAATGAATCCCGATACCTTCCATAAAAGTACAGAAGTTCATGCTTCACAGATAACCAGCGAACTTTTAGGGGTACAGCTCACCTTATCAACGCAGCAGGATTTAACCTGCCCGAAATGCGGGACAGGTCGGATCCTGCTGTATCCGAAAGTGGCAAAGTGTGATAATACTGATTGCGGGCTGGTTATCTTCCGAAACAAAAGCGATAAGCAATTAACGGACAAACAGGTTACGGAACTGGTAACGGCGAAGAAAACAGGAGTGATAAAAGGTTTCAAAAGTAAAGCCGGAAAGCCCTTCGATGCTTCACTGGCTTTTGACGACCAGTTCAATGTGGTATTCGTTTTCCCTGAAAAGAAGGGGAAATCAAGGAAATAATCTTAAATTCCGTATCTTTACCACAGAAAATTCCATTATGAATAGATTTTATGCTATCCGTAATTGAGGATTTTTGTGGTTAGCACCCGGTGGGGACACTGGGTGCTTTTCTTATAAATAGTTTCTTATAAACTGTTAATGTGCTTATCTTTGCAAAAAATATGCAAGAAATGAAATCAAGCCAACCATATAGACAGGATTTTTTTATGTTTGATAAAAACATAAGCATGAATCTTATAGTAGAAGCAATGTTGTATATTCAATCAAGCTATTTGAATGATTCTAAAGTAAGTGTTAGCCTAAACACTTTTGAAGAATCATATTCTGATTTGTCTTTTACTGATATACTGAAATTTGATGATAAAAAAGAGATTTTAAATACACTATCTTTACATCTTAGTAAAGATAGTGAAAGGTTCTCTTTAATTATGCAGTTTAACAATGACAATGTTGGGGCTAATGGTAATTATACAGTAATGACATCAACAAAGGAAACGAATTTAATCATTGAGAAATGTATAAAAGAGAAATTGGCTTTAAAAAAGTATGTACTAAATCCACTTATGGAAAGTCCTGATAATATAATAGTAAACCCTGTCTTCAATGGGAGAAATTTTTCCATGAAAGATAAACATTGCTTTATATTAATGCCATTTACTGAATCATGGTCTGATAGGGTTTGGAAGCAATTAGGGCTAATTTTGGAACGAGAGGGTTTTTCTTTTAGCCGTGCTGACAGTTTATATGGACATAATATTCTTGAAGATATTTGGATTGCTATTAATGAAAGTTCATTAATAATAGCTGATATAACGTCAAGAAATCCAAATGTGTTCTATGAAATAGGCATTGCACACACATTGGGCAAAAAAGTCATTTTACTGACACAAAAGGTTACTGATATTCCTTTTGATTTTAAAAATTACAGGCACATTATTTATGAAGATAATGTTGATGGGTTCAATATCCTTAGTGTAGAACTTCCTAATTATCTAAAATAGAACCCATTTGAAGATGTTTTTATTAAACTCGAATCATTTCAATAAATTCTAACAAGCTACATCTACAAACCGATAAGACGTACGAATAGCATCATCAATCATGGCAAAATCCACTATTTTCCATGTTGAGCCGATTGTCTTTCCTATAAAAGAAATACCCTCTCCCAGCATGATAGGAACAGTGTAAATTGTCAATTCATCCAGCAGTTGAGTATTGATTAAAGATGTGATAAGTTTACCGCCCCCAATAACTACCAAATCGGATTCTGTATCTTTTTTTAGTCCCTGAATAACATCGAAAGGATTGTCGGTTATGAAAGATAAATATTCTTCCTGAATAGTATTTATGGGGGTATTTGCGACAACAAAAGTCTTTTTACTTTTGTATGGCCAACCACCCCACCGTTCAAAAATAAAATTATAGGTATTTGTGCCGGAAATCAGCGTTTCTGCGGAACTATATACTTTGCTGATAGATTCTTTTACTTCTTTTGTAATCCAGTCAATTTCACCATCTTTACGGGCAATAAACCCATCAAGAGATACAGCTATTTGCGCTTTTAAGATTCCCATATCAATAGGTATTAAACAGTTATTAAACTGTTCGCCAGCCCATCAAAAAGAAGCGTGGAACTCACACTGCTCCGATACGAGGTACTGGCATACCTAAGAATAGAAGACAGGCAAGCCCACGCTATACAACGATAGCATAGACATTGCACAGTAGTCCCTATTCTTTTGAAAATTGCCAGTTTTCGTATCGAGACGTTCTGCGAACGTTATGTTATATATCAATACTGAAAGATTAACTTTCAGCTTTTTATCTCAAATTTTCTTCTGCAAAGATACTGAAAGTCGGTGATATAAGCTATTATTTTTTACAGTTTCTCCCGAATCAACTTGTGTACATCGGTAGCTTTATAATAGCATCGACCATCATCCAGTTTTATATAAGGCAGGATACCTTTTTTTCGATAACGCTGGAGTGTACGAAGGCTGACTTTCAAAAGAAACATCAAATCCTGATTATCCAAAAGTTGTTCACCATCCAAACAATTACGCTGGGTTGCCAATCGGTCGATTTTCTTTTCGGTCATATCGAACCTGTCCATTATACGTTCCATCCAAGCGATGAATGTTTCTCTATCTATATTCATAACAATAACCGATTAAAAATGACCTTTGATAAAATAACTCTGATTTGAAGGGTCTTTAATGATAATTTCCTTCTCCCGCATAAAGCGTATATAACTTTTCGCCGTGCGTTCCTTCACATCCATAATCTGCTGTATCTGTTCGCACAGGTCTATATAAGTGATAAATGTTTGCTGGTCGAACACTTCACGGGCTACGCTTACCAGTTCTTTTTCTTTCCGCTTCTCTTTTTCTTCACGGGGCTTTTCACCACGATATAGGTGCATTCCGGTTTCCTTATCCCAAGAAAAAAGCATTAATGGAACATCCAACGGACTGCCTTCCCGTACCTTCAAGGCTTTTACTACTGATACAGTCGGTTCATTATCCAGTTCGATGGAGAGAATGGCAGCCGATTTCCGTTGCAGTTCCGACCCCAAGTGTCCACGAAGCTTTAATCCGTTCGGGACATAGTGCAATACACACACAATACAGGTCTGATATATTCCAGCCAATCGGTAGAGTTCATCGACAACCCGCAAACTTTCGGCTTCATCATTGGCGGAATGTACCAAATCGGCAATACCATCTATTACAACCAACTGGATACCGCCATATTGATAATGAAACTTATCCATACTTTGAACAATAGCCTGTAAACGTTCTTTGCGGGACATCCCGGTAAGACAGAAGGCTTTCAACTCTTCCGGCTTTTCCGGTTGCTTTGCCCGCTTTAATAAGTTGGAAACATTCTTAAACAGTTGTACTTCGGACTGTTCCGTATCATACAACAGGACAGCTTTATTTTGGCTGTTTTCGTGTACATTGATTCCCAATGTATCAATGCAAATATTTTCCGGTCTGATTGACCCGGCAACCAAAGCAGCAACATAGTTGCTTTTCCCTGTACCTTCACCACCTGTGATGCAAAGGATATTTCCCTGTGTTCCCAGTGGTACATCCCCGGCAGATATGATTTCCTGTGCCTTTGCCGGAGGGTTATTAAAATCTATTTCGCACGATTTCAGCATAGTCATAGTATCGCTGTATAGAGTATCTAAAAAATCAAGGAAGAGTTTCAGGAACGATTCACGGCTATTTCCAAGCCTGAAATAATCGGATATATCTTTCTCTTCTTTTGTTCCTGAAAGTGGTAGTAGAAGACGTTTTACGCCGTATTCTGACAACTGTTTTTCATGTTTGGAAGAACTCTCAAGCCCGGTTTTATCTACATCATAAAGTAGAATGATATGTTTGAACCGGAATGACAGTTTATGAATGATAGTTGCCGGAATGTTTACGGTTTCGCTGTTAAAGCATATTGCATGAAATCCCTTCGCTGCGAGGGAAAGAACATCTTTTTCACCGCCAGTGATAAAGACTGTATCACCTTTGGCTGGTAACTGTTCCAATCCGAAGCTATAATTTTCCCCCATATCACCCCCATATAAGAATCGCATTTTGGAAAATGGACGGTATAGTTTGATATATCGTTTGCTCTTATAACCAAATATGGGTTCTCCCAATGATGAAGTTATGAAGTAAGGTTTTCCTTCTGAATTTTCACTTTTGAACTCCCGGATGGAACAAACCTTGTATTGTGTCAATATTTCAGGAGTGATGCCGAACTTTTCCCAGTATTCTAATTCATTCCGGGAAATTTTTTGTTCCTGAAAGCTATATGGTTTAGCTTTCTTTTCAGGAATAACAAGTATAGATTCCTTCGGGTTATATGGTACAGCATTATCTGTATTATCTGACAATCCAAGCGATAAATCCTGATTAATGGTTTTCAGTATCTCGACAAAATCATTAGCATTATTACAGTTCAAACCTTTCAGTTTTCCTACGAGGTAGAAACAATCCCCACTATACTCGTCATTCCCAAAGTCTTTCAGCTTATATACTCCGGCTTTTCGGTCAAAATAAATATTACACGAAGCCTTGCTGTCTTTATACAATGGATTGAAGAAATTACGTCCTACACGCCATTGACAAGCAATGTAATATCTAAAAACGTTCAATCCGTTACTTGTTCTTTCTAAGATTTCTTCTTTCCTTAACATACAGCTTGTGATTTGTTACTAAGTCATTTAAACATTCTGAATTGCTTCTAATCAGCCGTTCTTCCAGCATCCGTTTGATTTCTCCTATTTTGTAGAAATACCGACCCCGAATATTGGAATAGGCGATTGTGCCTGATACCCGAAGCCTTTGTAATGTTTTGTCGCTGATTTTTAAGAATGTGCAGACTTCGTAACTATCCACCCATATTTCATCTTCGTTTATATCTTCCGATTCCTGTTTGTTAAGGATATAATCTGCAATAGCATTAATCTTTGCTTCCAATTCCTTAAATGCTTTCGATTCTATCGTTATGACATCCATAATTGTAACTAATTGATTTGCTGCAAAGATGAAGTGTTTTGTTTGAACAAAAACCACAGTTTCGCCCACCTGTGGCGATATTTTTTTTCAATAAAAAAAGCGAAACATTTATATGTTTCGCCTACGATATTGCCAGTACCTCGTATCGGATTATAGTTCATCATTTTCTTCCATCCGCCGAAGAAGAGCCTTTTGGAGATTATCTAAATATCTTGTTCTATTTATTTTACGCCCTTTTATTTCCATATAGATATGATAAAAGTCCCCTAAATCAATATTGAACATTTTTTCAAAATTCCGGGCGATTGTTTTTATATCAGCATTGCCTTTATCAAATGCGCCACAAGCATCAAGAGCATAGATTAGTTCAACAAGCCCCCGTTTTGAACCTGTCCAAATCATTTCACAACAAGACCCACTTCTTTTTTTACGCAGTCCGTCATTAGTTAATTCTTTTATCCGATTAGTGAGGTAAATTTTCAGCAATTCGTTGGCTAAAACCTTTGCTACTTTATAATCGTAACTGGTGGAAAACTGTGGGTCGGAATCGAAGAATGAACTATCTATAATCAAGTGTATATCAGGCTTTCCACGAAGAAAGTATTTTTCATCAAGATAGGTAGCGTTAGTACGGTAATATTGATAAAAACTCAAATTGCTATCGAAAAATTCAGTAAGTTGATTTAATTCGGAATCATAATACTGTTTGATGGCATCTTCACTTCCATTTGGACATTTAAGTTCTATATTATACAGACTGTTATAGTATATTAGGTGGCAAAGAATCTGCGGTTTCAATTCTTTGAAGAACTCTATTTCTTCCGGTTTATCTTTGAATTTATAAGACAGAACGTATTGTTTTAGTTCAGCCAAAACGTCCTGCAAATAACACAGCATCTTTTGGCAGGTTGTTAAAATATCACTTTCGCATGATTCTATCATTTGTATTTCGGCATTAACATCCTGCATTTTGCCATCGAAATGCTCTTTAATATTCTCTTCCATACGCAATAGGGTTTATTTAAGTTAGTATATCTGTTTTTCTACATAATCTTTCTTTAAGATGAAACAAAAAGTGTCTAAAACTAAATAATTCAGTTTCAGACACTTTTATAGCTTTATTGCTTTTGTAATTTAAGTTCGGTTTCTATGATGCTGGAAACCACTTCCGGGTATTATTGGCAATTTTTACCAGCATAAGCATGACCGGAACTTCCACCAATACGCCGACAACTGTTGCTAATGCTGCGCCTGACTGCAATCCGAAAAGAGAAATGGCGACTGCGACTGCTAATTCAAAGAAATTACTTGCGCCAATCATCCCGGCAGGGGCAGCAATATCGTGGGGAAGCTTCCACCATTTTGCCCATCCGTAAGCGACAAAGAATATCAGTATGGTTTGCAGTATCAATGGAACAGCTATCAGCACTATGTGTAACGGGTTGTTTAATATTGTTTCCCCTTGAAAAGAGAAAAGAATAACCAACGTAAGCAGAAGCCCGCCGATAGTAGTATTATTGAACTTCTTTACAAACACATTATTGAAATAATCTATCCCTTTTTTCTTAATCACTGTGATACGGGTAATAATTCCCGCTACAAGCGGTATTACCACAAAAAGAACAACGGACAGTATCAATGTATCCCAAGGTATTGCAATGCCACCCACGCCCAGCAAAAGTGCCACGACAGGCACAAAAGCAACCAGTAGAATTAAATCATTTACGGCAACCTGAACCAGTGTATAGGCTGCATTTCCTTTGGTGAGATAACTCCATACGAAAACCATTGCCGTACATGGGGCAGCACCGAGCAGGACAGCACCAGCCAAGTATTCTTCTGCCAGTTCCGCCGGAATTAATGCTTTGAATATTACATAAAAGAATAAATAAGCAATCCCGAACATGGTAAAAGGCTTAATCAACCAGTTGGTTACACAAGTTATGATAATTCCTTTCGGACGTTTACCCACATCTTTGACGCTTTGAAAATCTACTTTAAGCATCATCGGGAATATCATTAACCAAATCAATATAGCTACGGGTATAGATACGTTGGCGTATTCGAATTTGCTTAATGTTTCCGGTATAACAGGAAGCCATTGCCCTATGGCAATACCCACCACGATACAGATAGCTACCCATAGTGTGAGGTATTTTTCAAAAAATCCTATTCCTTGTTTCTTTTCCATTACTGTAAATTTAACTACGGCGGATTATAGAACCCGCCATAGAGTTTTTATAAATTCTTCCACTCAATAAGGGCAGTATTACCGTCTGACAGTTCCTTTACTTTCTCAATCCAGTATATTTCACCCTGTGATTTCGATTGCAAGAAGGGGTTTTCTGTATAGACCAGCGAAAGACAAGAGTTTACCACCCACCACTTGTTATTTATCCCGGCACGTTGTAAGTCCGCTTGCAGCCTTTCCGCTTCAAATACGGGCGTTGCTTCGGGCAGGGTAACGATAACCACTTCTGTTTCTTTCGGGTTTCTCAAACGTGGTAAAAGTTTGCTAACCGAATCAGGGATACCCTGTGTCCGTTCCACTTCTTTATGATAGCTTTGTGTAGCATCCAGTAAAAGAAGTGTGTGTCCGGTCGGTGCAGTGTCGATAACCACGATTTCGTTATCTGCCTTATCTACGATTTCGGCAAATGCTTTGAAAACTGCGATTTCCTGTGTGCATGGAGAACGCAAATCTTCTTCGATGTACTCCATATCTTCGGCACTCATGGTAGGTGCAGCCTTGCTACGAACTTCGTTTTTATACTTTTCCAGTTCCTCTTCTTCGTCAATCCTGCTAACCGATAGTCCAGCTTTTTCGGCAAGTTCATAATTCAGGTGATTTGCCGGGTCAGTGGTAGTCAGGTGAACTTTTGCACCCTTCGCAACCAATCCAAGTGCGATATTAGTGGCTAAAGTCGTCTTACCGACACCACCTTTACCCATAGTGAAAATAACACGTTTCCCTGATGAATACAGGTCATTGATAAGGTCGTCAATGTTATTTTCACCTGTTATCGGCTTATAATCAGTAACAGGAGAAACATTATCTTCATTCAATAACCTGCGGATATTGGCAATATTCGACAAGTTATAGGAACGCAATGGAACTTCAAATGCCGGATAGTCCGCCAGTTCCGCCGGAATGTTCTGTAAAGAAGATTGCTGTTTGCCATATATTTCTTTTGAAACCGCATCTTTTTCATCCACCTGCTGCAATACTCCGTTAATAACCAATATCTGATTCTTTATACCGAGTGTTAAGAGTTCGTGGGATGAACGAGCAGCTTCCCTTAAAGCCGATGTTTCAGGACGGCTAACCAGCACTAAGCGTGTAGCGTTTCCGTCCGACAAAGTAACAACGGCTTGTTTGTATATTTCTTTACGTTCTTCCAGTCCTGATAACTGACCCAAGCAAGATGCACCATGTGTACTTTCACTGATAAACGTACTCCATGCTGATGGTAATTGAAGCATCCGCAGCGTGTGTCCGGTAGGGGCTGTATCAAAGATTATGTGGTCATATTCATTCTGCTTTCCTTTATCGGTAATGAAGTCTGAAAAGGCATTAAAAGCAGCTATTTCGACCGTGCATGACCCTGATAGCTGTTCTTCCATATTCTGAATAACACTTTCGGGTAATTTGCCCCTGTATGGAGAAATAACACTTTCCCGATATTCGGCTGCTGCCTGTTCCGGGTCAAGGTTTACAACCGTCAATCCGGGAACATCTGCTATCGGTGTACCCTGACCGTTCAATTCCTGTGCGAACACATCTTGAAGGTTTGAAGCAGGGTCGGTACTGATTAGCAGTATATTTTTCCCTTTGTCTGCTAAACTTACAGCAGTAGCACAAGCCACAGAAGTTTTGCCTACACCACCTTTACCTGTGAAAAACAGGTATTTGGTTAATCCTATATCTGATAAATTAAATGCTTTCATTTTCTCGTTTTTTTATTTTACGGGTATAAAGTCCAATGATATTCCAGTCCATTCACTTAGCTGGGCTGTTGTAGGGTATCCCTTTGATACTACTACTTCACCATCTACAAGGGTGATAGGTAAAGCATCCGCACCATGTTCCTGTAAATACAGATTTACCACCTTGTTATCCACAAATAATTGTGGTTCATCCCTCAAATTATGACGGGCTACATTAACCCCATTACGTTTCAGGGTTTCAAGAACAGCAGCTATCCGCATTAATTCGGGGTTAATGTTAGGCCCACATAATCCGGTAGGGCAACACATTGCCGGGTCAAAAATTTCGATTGTTTTCATTTCTATTTCTCCTTATAAATAATTTATGATTGCGTAATAAACTCCCACTATTATGAAGATGATTGCCACGACACGGCGAAACCATTTTTCAAATACCTGTATCCGGTTATAGAACTTTCCTAATCCCGATACACTATAAGCTAAAATCCATGCTACAATTATTACCGGAAGTCCGGTTGCTATTGCATATACCACTGGCAAAAGATAACCGCCTGATTCCGCAGCAGACAAGGGTATTAACATTCCGAAATAGAACACGCCACTTGTAGGGCAGAATGCGAGAGCAAACAAAATCCCCAGCAGTAAAGCACCCCATCCGGTTTTTGTTTTGATTTTTTCACCGCCTATATTCACTTTCGGCATCTTGATTTTTATAACATCAAGCATGAATAAACCTATAAGAATCAAAGCCGGAGAAATAAGCATACTGCCGTATTTACTGATTACTTTTTGAACAGCATACATACTTGCACCTTCTCTTAAAATGGGTATTAGGATAAAGCCCAAGACCGTATATGTAATTACCCTACCTAAAGTATAAAACAGACCGTTAGCGAATATCCTGTGTTTGCTCTCAATATCCTTACTGATGAAGCCTATTGCTGTGATATTGGTCGCCAAAGGACAAGGGCTAATAGCTGTTAGGATACCCAAAAGAAAAGCTGTTATTACGGGTATGTTACTATTCTCTAAAAGTGATTGTAGGTATTCCATTCCTTACTACTTTTTCAGTTCCTCTATCTTATCCTTAATTCCGGTTTTGAAAGTATCCGGCTGCCCTTTGGCATAAGAAAAAGCATATTCGGTCATATTGTTTGGTTTCTCTTTGCCATTATCCCATTTGTTAATAAACAGGGACGACCAAGTAACTTCATATTTATCAGCTATATCCTGATTTTCTTTTTGGGAAATATCTATCGTTCTATATACGATAGTACCGTTTGCCATTTCTGTGGAATACAAGCTATCCAGCAATTCTTTGGTATGCTTTTCAATCGCACGGCAAGTGATACAGCGTTGTGCGCCATGAAAATAAAGAACTTCGATACGGTCAGGATTGCTAACCACATTTGTTTCAACGTTAGATTCTGTTTGTGCAGAAGTGTTTGTTTTTTTGTTTGTCCCATTGCCACAGGAAAAGAAAACCGTTGCAGCGAATAGTAGATAAAGAACCTTCTTCATAAAATGATTTTTTACTGGGTTAATAATTTTTTTACTTCTTCTTTTGATAGTGTCTTTCCGGTGGATAAGACTTTTTCATCCACCACCAGTGCGGGCAATCCCATAACATTGTATTCCATTATTTTCAGAATATCATCCACCTTTGTTATGGTTGCATTTAAGCCAATTTCTGAAACGACTTGTTCAACTGTCGTAAGCAAGGTTTTACACCTTGAACATCCTGTTCCTAATACTTTAATTTCCATATAATCATTATTTGTTATTAATAGTAGTTCGCCAAACAACGAACATTTATTTGAAAAAATATATGCTGATTAACAGCATACATCCTTTTTTGCATATACATTAAAAAGGTCTGCGAACAGCTTTCGGGCTACTTCCCAGTTCTCTTTATTAATACAGTACCTCACTTTCGGGGTTTCGATTTCTCCCTGAATTAAGCCCGCATCCTTGAGTTCTTTTAAGTGCTGGGATACGGTTGCTTTTGCTATCGGAAGTTCATCGTGAATATCCCCGAAGAAACAACTTTCCTGCGATGCTAAAAATAGTAGTATCGCAATCCGGGTAGGATGCCCCATTGCTTTTGCAAAGCGGGCAATCATTTCCTGTTCTTCAATGTCATTCTTAATCTTCACAATATATCTCCTTATTTGTTGTTCGCAAAATTACGAACATTATTTCAAACAAACAAATTTTTCTGCATTTTTTTAGTGCAAGGTGCAAGTCTATCTATATATAGATGCTTGCACCTTGCACTAAGGCTAAAACATTGAAGGCTAAATATTTTGTAGATATGAATTTTATATGTATCTTTGAACCCACGATATATGCAGAAGAGCATAGGTCAAAGGTGGACAAATAGGCTTATAAAATTTGTGCCTATTTCGTTACCGATAACAAGTTTGGAAAAATAAAAGCATTGACTTTTAAGCATATAAGGGGGAAGGTTCACCGACCTCTCTCTCCGCAGAAGCAGCATAAAAGCTGCTTTTTTATTATATATGGAGGGCTTATGTTCTCCGTTCTTCACAAAAGGAGAGATGCTCGAGTGGTTGAAGAGGCACGCCTGGAAAGCGTGTAAACCCCTAAAGGGTTTCGCGGGTTCGAATCCCGCTCTCTCCGCAGTCCGTACTGCGAGTTTTATCTTTTTACCTTTTTTATTTTCTTATATACATAGATGAAGGCTGGAATCAGAAATAAATCCGCAGCCATCCAGGCAGTCGCATCGCCGAAGCAAACAGCCATAAATCCAAAAGCAGGTACCGCATAAATACTGACCAGCGTACGGGCAATCATCTCGGATACGCCAGACAGCATGGCCAGATTCGTAAATCCGGCTCCTTGGATTGTATAACGCAGGATACACAGAATCCCCAGAATCGGAAAGAATGAGCAGGAGATATGCAGGAACTGAACGGCATCATTTATGATTTCCGTCTCGGAAGGATCGACAAAGATCAGCGTCAGTTCGCGTGATGCCAGCATCAGTATAAGGAAAGAAAATGCAGCATAAACAATCATCATCAATCCGCTTGCCTTAATACCCTGCCAGATACGTTCCGGCTTTCCGGCTCCGTAATTCTGTCCGGTATAAGTGGCCATGGCAATCCCCAGGCTTTCGAACGGGCAGATAAAGAACGATTTGATGCGCACAGCCGAAGCAAACGCAGCAATGCAGGCTGATCCCAGTGCGTTATTAGCACTCTGCAACATAATGCTGCCGATTGCCGTGATGGAAAACTGAAGTCCCATCGGCACACCAATCCACATCAGATTCCCTGCCAGGTTGGACCGAAACTTCCGTTCTTCCCGCGTGCTCCTTAATATTTCAAAGCGGCGATACATATAAATGTAGCAGAGAACGGCCGATATACCTTGTGAAAGAAGCGTTGCAATGGCTGCCCCGGCAACTCCCCATTTAAATACCAGGATGCAAACCAAGTCGAGAATCACATTGAGTATCGTTGAAAAAAGCAGGAACCAGAATGGAGTCTTGCTATCGCCCAGTGCACGGATGACGCTGGAAAGCAGATTATAGAAAAATGTACACGGAACGCCGATAAAAGTAACCAGCAAATAGAAATAAGCATCCCTGAATATATTCTCCGGCGTCTGCATGATCCTTAAAATATCCCGGCAATAGAGACTTGTAACGACCGCAATAATAACCGACATGACAGCCGCCAGTTGCAGGCTGATAGAAACATACCGCCTCATCGTGCTGTAATCCCTGGCTCCGAACTTCTGCGCTACCGGTATGCCGAATCCCGCACAACACCCGTTGCAAAACCCGATGATAAGAAAAATGACGGAAGTACTGGCACCGACAGCCGAGAAAGCATCGATCCCTAAAAACTTGCCAACAATAGCCGCATCGATCAAAGAGTAGGTCTGTTGGAGTAAATTGGCTAAAAGTACCGGCATCGCAAAGTTGAAGATCAACGGTAATGCAGCGCCGGAGGTCATTTCTTTTGAAGTTCCCATAACTATTTCCCTAAACAATCGCCGCAAAGGTAACGATTTTATATCAAAAAGGACTGGGATACACTTATAAAATCTGTCGATGTTTATTATGCCCTGTTTTCAAAACATTTTGCATTCTACCATAGTTCTTTTATAAACAAAACATAAAAGAAAAAGTACATATAATTATGGCAAAGAATGTAGCGGAACAATTAGTCGACACGCTTGAAAAGGCAGGCGTAAAACGTATCTATGCTGTCACGGGAGACAGCTTGAATGAGGTAAACGAAGCAGTGCGTAAAAGCGGAAAGATCAAATGGATCCACGTCCGCCACGAAGAAACAGGCGCTTTTGCCGCCGCCGCCGAAGCGCAATTGAACGGCGAACTGGCCTGCTGTGCGGGAAGCAGCGGCCCTGGGCATGTCCACCTGATCAACGGGTTATATGACGCCCAACGTTCGGGAGCTCCGGTGCTGGCCATCGCATCCACATTGCCGACCCACGAGTTCGGAACGGAATATTTTCAAGAAACCAATACAATCAAATTATTTGAAGATTGCAGTTATTACAACCAGGTCGCAACAACGCCCGAACAGTTCCCCCGCATGTTGCAGGGAGCTATACAGGCCGCCCTTTCTTTTCGCGGAGTAGGAGTGATCGGTCTGCCCGGCGACCTGACTTCGAAGACTGCAACGTCGGGCGAATCATCCCAGCAGCCTTTCCCAACCAAACAGCGCGTCTGCCCCTCGGCAGAAGAGATCGACGCATTGGCCGACCTGCTGAACAAAGCGGAAAAAGTAACCATTTTCTGTGGAATAGGAGCGAAAGACGCCCATAAGGAACTGGTCGAATTATCCCTACGCCTGAATGCCCCGGTGGCATATTCTTTCAAAAGTAAAATGGAAATCCAGTACGATAACCCGAACGAAGTGGGTATGACCGGCCTGCTGGGAATGCCCTCCGGCTATTACAGCATGCACGAAGCGGAAGTCTTATTGTTGTTGGGTACGGATTTCCCTTACGAAGCCTTTATGCCGCAAAACAATACAATCGTGCAGGTCGATATCAAAGCAAACCGTCTGGGGCGTCGTGCCAAAATAAAGATGGGACTCTGCGGCGATGTGAAAGATACCTTACAGGAACTGCTCCCTTTGGTCCGTCAGAAAACGAATGACAGCTTCCTGCGTGAACAACTGGCCCATTACGACAAGGTGAAGCGAAACCTACGCTCGGCCGCTGAAGTAAAAGGCAAAGATGAAAAGATCCATCCGGAATATGTCATTTCCCTGATCGACGAACTGGCCTCAAAAGATGCCGTCTTTACGGTCGATACGGGCATGACCTGTGTATGGGGCGCCCGTTACCTGCAAGCAACCGGAAAACGGAAGATGCTGGGATCGTTCAACCACGGTTCGATGGCGAATGCCATGCCGCAGGCCATAGGGGCGGCACTGGCTTATCCCGGCCGTCAGGCGGTTGCCCTCTGTGGCGATGGCGGCCTTTCGATGATGCTGGGCGACCTGGCGACGATCGTGCAATATAAACTGCCGGTCAAGCTGATCGTCTTCAACAACCGTTCGTTGGGAATGGTCAAACTGGAAATGGAAGTTGCCGGACTGCCGGACTGGCAGACAACGATGCTCAATCCCGACTTTGCCCGCGTTGCCCTCTCGATGGGAATGGCGGGATACAATGTCAGTAATCCGGATGATGTGCTGCCGACGCTGACAAAAGCCTTTGCCTCCGACGGTCCCGCCCTGGTCAATATCATGACCGATCCGAATGCCCTGGCGATGCCTCCGAAGATCGAGTTCACCCAGATGCTCGGATTTGCGCAGACCATGTATAAACTGCTGATGGAAGGCCGCTCAAAAGAAGTAATGGATACGATCGATACAAATCTGAAGCACTGGAAAGAAGTCTTCTAACCAAAAAATAAATATCTTTGCTTTCAACTAATAAATTCTATACAAGATTATGAAAGCAAAGATATTTTTTTTGTCTCTAGTCGCTTTTTTCGCCTTGTCTGTTCAGGCGGCAGTTGTTGATACGATCAATGTACGCAGTGATGCGATGAATAAAGAGATTCAGACCGTTATCGTCCTGCCGGGAAGCGGAAAGATAACGGCTCCTGTCATTTATTTACTGCACGGGCATGGAGGAAATGCCAAAACCTGGATCGGTCTGAAACCAAACTTACCCGAGATCGCTGACCGGTATGGAATCATATTTGTGTGTCCGGATGGCAAGAACAGTTGGTATTGGGACAGTCCGGTCAATCCTTCTTACCGCTATGAGACTTTTGTCGCTAAGGAGCTGGTCAACTATATCGACGCCAACTATCCGACAATAAAAGACCGCACGGCACGCGCCATCACCGGTCTGAGCATGGGAGGCCACGGTGCCATGTGGCTCTCGTTCCGTCATAAGGATATTTTCGGTGCAGCCGGAAGCACAAGCGGCGGTGTCGATATCCGTCCTTTTCCCAATAACTGGAATATGAGTGAATGGCTGGGCAAAGAAAGTGAAAATCAAGAAGTATGGGAGAAACATACGGTCATCAACCTGGTCGAGCATCTAAAGAACGACGAATTAGCTTTGATCTTTGATTGTGGTTACAGTGATTTCTTCTTTGAAGTAAATAACAATTTCCATGAAAAGCTGCTGAAATACAAGATCGACCACGACTTCATTGTCCGCCCGGGTGCGCATAATGGCGACTATTGGCGCAATTCCATTGACTATCAGATAGTATTCTTTAATAAATTTTTCAACAGGAATAAATGATCGACGCGTTGAATCATAATTGATCAGATATGAATATTTGTTTATAGTGATGGAATTAGTAACTCCTGTCACTATAAACAAATAGCTCTTAATTTTTAATTAACTCAACCCTTCGATCAGCCCGTTCACGATGTCGATCCGTTTTGCCTGCGGGTCTTTCGGGAGTCCCGGCATACGCATGATCTCACCCATGATGACAACGATCATTTCGGCGCCGTTGTTGATGATGATATCGCGCACTTTCAGTTCGAAGTCTTTGGCAACGCCGTAAGCCTTCGGGTCGGAAGAGAATGAATATTGTGTCTTGGCAATACAGATCGGGTAGTGGGAGATGCCCAGGCTTTCGATCTGTTTGATCTTTTTGTCCGCTAATGTCGTATAAGTGACTGAGGCGGCACCGTAGATTTCTTCGGATACCTTTTTGATCTTGTCGCGTACATTGTCTGTATCTTCGTAGATCAGCTTCAACTCGCCCGACGGCTTGTTTTCGATCGTATCTACTACCAGCTTGGCCAGTTCCACGCCACCTTCACCGCCTTCGGCAAATACGCTGTTCATGGCGAAGCCTACACCCAGCTCTTTGCAATGTTCGGCAACCAGGGCGATTTCTTCGTCCGTATCGGTAGCATACCGGTTGAAGGTAACGATCACTTCCTGACCGAAACGTTTCATATTGGCCACATGCTTGTCGAGGTTGGCAAAGCCGTTGCGCAGACCTTCGATGTTCTGTTCCTTGATCTGTGATTCGGGAACGCCGCCATGCAGCTTCAAGCTCTGTGCGGTAGCAACGATAACCGTCAGTTTCGGTTTCAGGCCGGCTTTGCGGCATTTGATGTCGAAGAACTTTTCAGCACCCAGGTCGGCACCGAAACCAGCCTCCGTGATCACATAATCGCCGTAGGTAAGCGCCATCTTTGTCGCAATGATCGAGTTACAGCCGTGGGCGATGTTGGCGAACGGGCCGCCATGCACGAAAGCAGGCGTATTTTCTGTTGTCTGCACCAGGTTAGGCAGGAGGGCATCTTTCAGTAGTACGGTGATCGCTCCGGCAACACCCAGGTCGTTGACTGTGAACGGCTGGTCGTCGTTTGTATATCCCAGCAGGATATTACCGATGCGGCGTTTCAAGTCTTCCAGATCGGTTGCCAGACAAAGGATAGCCATCATTTCGGAAGCCGGCGTGATGTCGAATCCTGTCTCTGTCGGAACACCGTTTGCCGAACCTCCCAGGCCGGATACGATATTGCGCAGGCTACGGTCGTTTACGTCGAGCACGCGTTTCCATTTGATCTCTTTCAGCCCTTCGCAGGTGTTGCGTGTCTGATAGATATAATTATCCAGCAACGCCGTGATCATGTTGTGGGCAGATGTAACCGCGTGGAAATCACCGGTGAAATGCAAGTTAATGTTTTCCATCGGCAGTACCTGTGCGTATCCGCCTCCGGCTGCTCCGCCCTTCATTCCGAAACACGGACCCAGCGAAGGTTCACGCAGGGCGGCGACTGCTTTTTTACCTATCTTGTTCAGGCCCAGGGCCAGACCGATAGATACGGTTGTTTTACCGATACCTGCTTTGGTAGGCGTGATGGCCGTTACCAGGATCAGGTTATGTTCTTTGATTTTCTCTTCATCGATCAGGTGAAGGGGCACTTTGGCGATATACCGACCATAGTTTTGTACTTCTTCGCGCGGAATACCCAAACCCGTGGCAACTTCCTTTATTTTGCGAAGGGTGACTTCTCTTGCAATTTCTATATCCGATTTCATGTGCTTATGTAAGTTTAAAGAGGCAACAAAAGTATACTATTTTTAATTAAATAACAAAATGATAGAATGAAAGGTTGTAATACCTGATAACTGTGTAAAATTAGTGTTATATTGATAAAAGTTACCAAAAGGAGGCCGGCAATGATTCTTTGTTAAGTGAAGTGCGCGTTTTTCAACATATTTGTAATCTTCAGTTGACAAAAAACAGTGCATTTCGACAGTTCTTGTATTAAAGAACTTTAAAATATAGATATAGGGTTGTGGTGTATGATAATTTGCCTAATTTTGTGACATCACAATAATAAAATGAAACTAACAGCAAGTTTATAGTGATAAAAAGAAAGTAAATAACAATTTTAAAAACTTCGGTTTATGTAATTAAGGAGATTTGATTATGGCAACAATGAGATTTAGTTTGACAGGCGTCGTTTCAAGAGAAACAGAGACAGGATCATGGGTTAAAACAATTGCAGATTGTTTGGGTATTCGAATGTTTTCGAAGATGGGTTCTTCGGAGAGTATGAATAATGTCGGTTGGGATACCACCAAGCAGAAGGAAATCCAGGATCTTCATCATTATGCCATCAGCAACTTGATCCCCAGGGCCGGAGTCTATCAGATGAAGTTACTTGAATCGTTGGCACAATCTGCTTCTATCTATTCACCGGAAGAGACTGAAACTCTTTATAATGAAACGAATAAAAAGATTGAAGAGATCAGCAGTCACATTTCAGGAGTATTAGTGAGTGCACGTGAGTTGTGCAAGTCGGGGCATCAGAACTGGGAATCTGTCCAGTCGCTCCGCTACCATATGAACCGTCTGAACGGTATCATAGAATCCGTATAGTTTTTGCGATACAATAATTGGGATAGTAATTTTTTTATTGTATGATCATCAGTGAGAAATAGGGGAAAGATTTCTCTGCGATGATTTGCCGGTCGGAGGTGTAGTATTCTTTATCCGTCCCTACATTTTCAAAATAATGGAATTGTGTCTGCGGATGCTTGCGAATACATGCATGTACGGCTTCCACACATTGCGACAGTTTCATAATGACGATCACGTATCCGGCATTTATCTTTTCTGACAATTCTTCTGCGGAAGGAGTGCCGGGGATAACAATGATCTGTTCTTCCTGTTTGACAATGTGCAAGCCGGCCAATGCTCCGGCAGCGATGAAGGCGGGGATTCCGGCAATACGCTGAACGTCGATTCCCGTCTCTATAAACTTGTCATATATATACTGGATGGAAGAATAGAAGCCGGCATCGCCTTCGGCTACGATAACGATCTGTCTGCCTTCCGCATAGTTTGTGGCGGCTTCGTTGTAAAGGGCATCGTAGGCTTTCCAGGCTTCCGTGCGGTCTTTGCTCATGGGGAGCATGAAGCAGCGGATGGCAGTTTCGTTTATTTCCAGTGCACGTACGATATCGGCGGCACGTGAGAGGATTTCACCTTGCCTGTTACGGGTGGCGGGGCAGTAGATAATATCTGCTTTCTGAAGTTGTCGGAGACCTTTCACTGTGATAAGTTCCGGTTCGCCGGGACCTAATGATACGAAACTGATCGGGTAAGTCATTTTATTCTTGTTTTTATTTGGGGTGCAAATGTGCTGAAAATAGTGCAAAGTTGCAAACTTCTTATTACTTTTGCGATCGAAATAGGTTCTGTAAAACTCCTGTTCATGGAGACAGATTAAAAGGGAACCGGGTGGAAATCCCGGACAGTCCACGCTGCTGTAAAACTTCAGTAACATCCCGATAACACCTTTTGCCACTGGCGGAGAGACAGCCTCGCCGGGAAGGCTTTCGGGATGGAAGTAAGTCAGAAGACCTGCCATTTTTCACATAGCGATTGTCCTCGTGGGTTCGGACGGTTTGTGTCGGATAAAAAGAATATGAATATGAACAAGTATTTAGCAGGTTGTTGCCTGGTTGCACTATTGGCTACGTCGTGTGCATCGAAAGGAAATCAACAGGAGAAAAAGAATGTTTCTTCACAACAAACGACTATGACGGATAGCCGGGTTCAGGTGACACCAAAGCATGCCGAAGGTTTTCAACTGACCTATAAAGATGATTATACGCTGGTGGATATACATGATCCGCAGAATGAAGAAAGTACGCATTTCCTGTATGCTTTGGTTCCCCGGGGGACGAAGCCGGAAGGGATTCATGCGGATTATACGGTTATCGAAACACCTGTACGTAGTGCTATCTGTATGACTTCCCTTCAATTATCCAATTTCATTAAGTTGGGAGCGGAGGATAAGGTTGTCGGCATTACGAGTACGCGCCATCTGTTTAATAAGACTATCAATAATCAGCTGAAGGAAGGAAAGACGGCAAAGATCGGGATCGAAGGCAACTTCGATAATGAGGTGATCATGAGTATCAATCCCGACCTGATCCTGATCTCACCTTTTAAGCGTGGCGGCTATGAAACAATGAAAGATATCGGTATCCCTCTGATTCCTCATCTGGGATATAAAGAAATGACACCGCTGGGGCAGGCTGAATGGATCAAGTTCGTCGGTTTGTTACTCGGGATAGAGCAGGAAGCCAATGAAAAATTCTTGGCTATAGAGAACCGCTACAACGAGCTGAAAGAGCTGACAGCCGAAGGTAAAGTGCAGAAACGTCCTGTCGTGTTCAGTGGCGAAATACATGGTGGTAACTGGTATGCAGTAGGAGGAAAGAGCTTCCTTGCACAACTTTTCAAAGATGCCGGCGCTGATTACTTTTTGAAAGACGACGATCGCTCCGGCGGTGTGACGCTCGACTTCGAGACCGTCTATAACCAGGCCGACGAAGCCGACTACTGGCGTATCGTAAACAGCTATCCGGGAATATATACTTATAAATCACTGAAAGATCAGGATCCCCGTTATGCAGACTTCCGTGCCTTCAAGGAAAAAGGAGTGATCTATTGCAACATGAGGGAAAAACCTTTTTACGAAAGCATGCCGACCGAGCCGGAAGTGGTGCTGGGCGATTTATTGCATATCTTCCATCCGAATCTACTGCCGGATCATACGCCTGTCTATTATGATTTACTTAAATAAATGGGTACGATGAAGTATTCTAACACTTTCCTGATGTTTGTGATCTTTGTCTCGATCGTCGTGTTGTTGTTTCTGAATCTGGTGTTGGGCTCTGTTTCTATACCCTTCCATTCGGTTTGGAATATCATCTGCGGCAATGGCGACGAACCGGTCACCTGGCAGAATATTATCTGGAAATCACGCTTTCCGCAAGCCTTAACGGCATTAGTCGCCGGAGCCGGATTAGCGATCAGCGGGCTTCAGATGCAAACCGTATTCCGCAATCCGTTGGCCGGCCCCTCTGTATTGGGTATCAGTTCCGGTGCAAGTATGGGAGTTGCCTTCGTTGTTTTACTGAGCGGAAGTCTGGGAGGCGTGGCGTTGAGTAAGCTGGGCTTTATGGGGGAGATTGCCTTATCCATTGCGGCCATAGTCGGTTCCTTGTCTGTCATGGCACTGATCGTTTATGTTTCGCAGAAGGTAAAAGGGAATGTGACGCTATTGATTATCGGTGTGATGATCGGCTATGTGGCGAATGCGGTAATCGGAGTCCTGAAGTTTTTTAGTGTGGAAGAAGATATCCGTGCTTATGTGATCTGGGGGCTGGGAAGTTTCTCGCGTGTCTCCGGTAATCAGATGATGCTTTTCGTAGCGATTATGGCTATCCTGATCCCTCTTTCGTTCCTATTGATAAAGACATTGAATCTGATGCTTCTCGGCGATGGGTATGCTCGTAATCTGGGACTGAATATCAAACGGGCACGCCTGCTCGTTATCACCTCTGCCGGTGTATTGACAGCCATCGTGACCGCTTACTGTGGTCCGATCGTCTTCCTGGGACTGGCTGTTCCTCATCTTTGCCGTGCCATTTTCCAGACATCCGACCATCGCATACTGATGCCCGGTGTACTGTTTGTCGGTGCAGCCCTGGCATTGGCCTGTAACCTGATTGCACGTATGCCGGGATTCGAGGGAGCTTTGCCGGTCAACTCGGTAACCGCATTGGTCGGTGCTCCGGTCGTCGCTTCCGTATTATTCCGCCGGCGTAAAAACGAACTAAACGAATGAGCATGAAAGAGGCAACTATTCAGATAAACGATCTCTCTATCGGTTATCATTCTAAAAGTGATACTAAGCTGGTAGCAAGCCATATAACGACAACGATCTATAGTGGCGAATTAACCTGCCTGCTGGGTGCCAACGGTGTCGGAAAGTCTACTTTATTACGTACATTATCCGCTTTCCAGCCTCGCCTGTCGGGCGAAATAGCACTACTGTCCCGCGATATACAGGACTATAGTGATAAGGAGCTTAGCACTATAGTGGGAGTGGTGCTGACAGATAAGTGTGACATCCGCAATATGTCTGTCCGCGAACTGATCGGCATGGGACGTAGTCCGTACACCGGTTTTTGGGGCCGCCTGGGTAAAGAAGACAAGCAGATCGTAGAAGAGGCGATCGCCATGGTCCGGATCGAGAACCTCGCCTCGCGCATGGTACACACCCTTTCCGACGGTGAGCGGCAAAAGGTCATGATCGCCAAAGCGCTGGCACAGGAAACGCCTGTAATCTTCCTGGATGAGCCGACCGCCTTTCTCGATTTCCCCAGCAAGGTGGAGATCATGCAGCTTTTGCATCATCTTACCCGTACGACCAATAAAACGATCTTCCTCTCTACTCACGACCTTGAACTGGCTCTTCAGATCGCCGATAAGATATGGTTGATGGACAAGGTGAAAGGGATCAGTACCGGTACGCCCGAGGACCTCGCTTTAAGCGGTTACCTGAGCGGTTTCTTTGCCCGCAAAGGGATTGTCTTCGATATGGAAACCGGCCTGTTCCGCATCGACAACCGTTATGACAGGGAAATCCATCTTACCGGCAGTGGCCAGAAATATGCGATGGTGCGTAAGGCGCTTCTGCGGAACGGGATTCATGCCGGCTGCGAAATAGAATCGGAAAGCCGGATTGATGCGGGAGAGACGGTGGAATCTCCGATCACCCTTTATCTTTCGGGTAATCCGCCGCGGCAGGTCGCTTCTGTTGAAGAACTGCTGATGTGTCTTGAGAGCTGACAGAGAATGTTAACGGGATAAACTTTTTTCATTTCGTTTGTTATATAAAGGTAATTCAAAATATTAAACGTCATGAAAAAGTATTTCTTGTTTGCCTCCCTTTTATTCGCATGGACACTCACCTCCTGCGACAGTGATGATTCTTCCGATATTGAACCGGATGTCCCTTTCTATCAGAATCTCGGTGTTTCCTACGATGTGACTAATAATAAGACAAATGTCGGGGCGAATTTCAATAAGCAGGATAGTGCGGGGATTAACATCAAACTGAATGGCCCGGCTTCCATCCTGTTCAACGGCAAGGCCCCCAATTTTGCCAATGTGGGTATTTATTTCTATACGTATTCTTTTAAAGGACTGGAAGATATGACTTTCACCTTTACCCGTGCAAAAGATGAGGTCTATACCAATGTCGCTTCCATAAAAGACGTAAAACCGATCGCTATTCCCGAATCGTTTACATCGGCCAAAGTGAAAGGTACGACTACGTTGACCTGGGAAGGTGATCCGGTTGGTCCGAACGAAGTGGTGGAAGTTACTATCAGTTATGATGGCGGAGTGAACAGCATTTTTAACCGCGACGAGGGCAGCCGTTCCATCAATATCACGTTCAGTAATTCATCACTGCCCGGTAAGGCAACCCTGTCGCTGAGCCGTGCAAAAGTGAGTCCTTTGCAGGAAAGCAACGGGAGTGCCGGCGGGCAGTTGGATGTTTCCTATGTACAGAGTAAGGAGATCAGGCTCGAGTAAGCCGTGTTATTTCCTGTTCTGATCCGGTAAATCTTATTTATTCCCGAATCCGACCTTCTTCCGTAATCAATACGATCTGTAATTTATCCGCGGGAAGGAGCGGGATACAATGTGCATAGCATTTTTTTAAAAGGAGAGAAAAGAAGGGTGATTGTTCTCCGGAAGGGAATAACTGCCAGAGTTCGCGGGCGAGGGTAATCGTCTCGATCTGCCGGACTGCTGCTTCGGGGCAGCCGGCTTCGCGGGCGGTTTCCTTCAGGAAGTCTTTGTTCATGACTACTCTCTTACTGTGGGTATCCAGAAATCCCTCCGCCAGTTTGATTGCTTTTCCGATCATGATCCCCATGACAACTTGCTCGAAGGAGAGTGCCGAGGCTATTTTCAATGTCTCGCCGATAAAGTTTCCGTAATGTACGAAAGCCTGTGGCGGTAATTCCGGGTAACGGGCTTTCAGATACCGTTCACTTTTGGCTCCTGAATTGATGACCAGTGTCCGGCAGCCGATGGCTTTGGCTACTTCGGCTTCTTTGCGGATAGAGGCGATGAAGGCGTCGGCGGAGAAAGGGCGTACGATGCCGGATGTCCCGATGATGGAGATGCCGCCAATGATGCCCAGCTTCGGGTTGAATGTCCTGGTGGCGAGTTCTTCTCCGCCGGGAACGGAGATCGTGACTGTTAGTCCGGGACTTGGCGGCAGGTTTTTAGCTGCCGGGTTGTTCTGACGGAACGCTTGTAAAACAGCAGCCAATTCATCCGTGATCATTTTGCGGGGGGTCGTGTTGATGGCGGGACCTCCGACTTCCAGCCCTAATCCGGGCAGAGTGACTGTGCCTACTCCCGGACCAGCGACGAAACGGACAAGTGCATCGTTGGAGGCTGTCGAAAAAGCCACGTTGGCAACGATCATAGAACCGTTGGTGACATCCGGGTCATCGCCGGCATCTTTGATGACCGAACAGGTTGCACTGTCACTGTCCCATTCGGTTGCGGTAACCGGCAAGGTGATTATTTCGCCCGAAGGCAGGGTGATGGATGCGGCTGTTTGTTCCTCTTTACTTAACAGGGCGGTCAGGGCCGCTTTGGCCGCTGCCGTGGCACAGGCTCCGGTCGTATAGCCGTGATGCAGGGGGAAGAACTCCGGCAGCAGGCGTTCGATCTGTTTGCGCAATCCGTCCTCTCCGTAAACAATGTAGAATGTTTCGGGCAATGCCGGCCGTTTGACAACGAATACAGGGATGGAGCGTTTGCGGGCAGCCGCCACTTTCTCGTTGAAATAGCCAGACCGGCCACTTTCCTTGGTGATAACGGCATCCGGTTGCAACCGGTCCATCAGTGCTCCGGCATCGTCTTCATCCTGATAGAAGCACAGATAGTCCGCAGGAAATCCCTGACGGGTGGCGGTTGTGAGCGACTCTTCGCGTTCAAGAATGCGGAACCATGCCGGATGCTTTTTCCACCAAGGGCGTAGCGGGGCGATGGTGTTTACCCCGGTGAGGGCAAGCAGGTGCCGGATACCGTGTTCTTCCAGTTTACGGATGGCGTCGTCGTAACTGTCGCACCAGACCAAATCGGGGTCGCGGGGCGGATAACGCCGTTCGTAACGGATCACCGGCAACCCGAGGGAGGAGGATACTTCTGCAACCGTGCGGTGCAGGGCCGAGGCGAAGGGATGGGCGGCATCGACCAGTAACCGGATGTTTTTCTCCCGGCAGCATGTTTCCATCGCTGCCGTATCCATGCCTCCGGTCAGGCGGATACCATGCGCGCACTCTATTTCCTGGAGCGCGCCTTTGGTCGAATAATAATAAGGTGCACTTCCTTCGTCTGCGATGCGGACGCTGGCCCGTCCCTCCGTTGTTCCTCCCAATATCAGTATCATAGCCTTTTCTGAAACAGGTTATTTACGAAACAGGTGTTTGAACTCGTCGGCATAAAGGCGTGAGAGGCCTTCGCGGTTGTCAATCGCGTCGCCTACCACCAGTAAGGTGGTCAACGTCAGATGGTTCTCTTTGACGATCTTCGCCAGGTCTTTCAACTCTCCGCGGTAGATGCGTTCGTCCTTCCAGGTTAGTTTATAGCAGGCGGCTACCGGTGTGGTAGGGGCGTAATGTTCAAGAAGTTCTTCCTGCACCTTGTCCGCTATGCCTGCACTGAGGTAGATGCACATCGTGCTTTGGCTGGCGGCCAATTTGTGCAGCTGTTCTTTTTCGGGCATCGGCGTACGGCCTTCACCACGGGTGAGAATGATGGTCTGTACCTTTTCCGGGATGGTGAACTGTGAGCGCAAAGCGGCAGCGGCAGCCTGAAAAGAGGATATCCCCGGGGTGATATGATAACTCATATGGAACTGGTCAAAGAAAGCCATCTGCTCCTGTATCGCCCCGTAGATGCAAGGGTCGCCGGTATGCAGGCGCACAACGAACTTGCCCCTGTCGTAGAACTCTTTCATCAGGATGAACTGCTCTTCCAGGTTCATATCTGCCGAACTGCGTACGGTGGCTCCCGGTTTCGCACAATAGGTCAGTTCTTTTGGGACGAGGCTGCCGGCGTACAGGATCAGGTCTGCCTTTTCGAGCATCCTCCTGCCACGTATCGAGATCAGCTCCGGATCGCCCGGACCGGCACCGACTATTTCGATATGGCCTTGCCGCTGTACGGATTTATCCATTGCCACGGCAAATGTATAATCGTTGCTTTCTCCCAGCTGCCCCTTTTGTTTCTCCAACAACAGGAATCCGCCTCCGGCACTTTGTATCGCCGCGGCTTCCGCCACGCTCGATGACTGGGTGACTTCCTTTACCTTGGCGGAAGGGTTGGGGACAGCGAGTTTGTTCAGAACGTCTGCCGGGTAGGTCTTGAACGGACAGTCCATAATACCGTAGGCCAGCAGGGCCAGGAGCGCTTCGTCCTTTTTCAGGTCGATGGAGGATATGTCGGCAATGGATTCGGGACAGAGGTTGTTGTCGATCAGAGTGGCGATGATATGCTGGTGCATCTCGACAGGATCGCCTTTGAGGTCTTTCCGGCAGCCGATACCCAGGTGCAGCACTTTCGGGAAATAGGAGACCATCTTGATATCCGCTTCGTAGATAAACGGCCCGACGGTGATCACCAACTCGAACTGGTCGAGGGGAATGTCAGAGAATTTATTGAATATACGGACATGGTCCGGACAGGTGTGTTCGAGGTATTCCGTACCCTTCTCGCGTACATTTAATATAAGGGCTGTCGGTTTTTTATTGACGAAGGCGGCAATGCAGGCATTCATCGCATTTTCATTGTCCGTCAGGTCGTCAGCTACGACAGACCAGCCGAATTTTTCTCCCAGTGTATCGAGCGCCCACAATCCGGTATTATCGCTTTGGGTGGTGACAATGGCGTTACCTCCGAGTACCTGTGCCAGTTCGACGCTTAACTCGTTTGCCCCTCCGATATGGCCGGAGAGGACCGGGATGATATATTTACCGGTACTGTCGATGCAGACGACCGCCGGGTCGGTATGTTTGTCCATTATATAAGGAGCGATACAGCGTACGCAGATACCCATTGCCCCGATAAAGATAATCGCGTCCGATTTGAGGAACAGGTCTCCGACAATGGTGTCGATCGACTCCATTACTACCGTCTCTTCCTGCGATTCCTTACTGTAGATCACAGCATCAGGATATTGTTTCTTTATTTGCCGTGCCAGCGGCAGACTGCTGACCGATACCACGACGATTGCTACTGATCGTTTATTCATCGTTCTTCTATTTTGCTTCTTTAAATGCTTTCAGTATGGTGATCGGGTTATAATCGCCGACACTTACATGCAAAGGTTCGTCTAATTTCAATCCGGCTTCGTGAACTGATTCTATAAATAACTTTTCACTCTCTTCGGATACGGAGTTGAATACCAGCAGGCCGTCAGGAGCGAGGTAACGGGCTACTTTACCTATGATCTCTTTCAGCTTGCTTCCATGCCCGCCGATAAATACGGCATCGGGTGCGGGCAGGTCGGAAACGTCTTCCTCCATGAAGTCACATATATGTACGTCGATACCCGGTGCTCCCAGTTTTGAACTGTTTTCTTCCATCAGTTTCCAGCATTCCTTGCGGATCTCAAATGCGTGGATGTGAAGATGGGGGTATTGCCTTTTCGCTTCGATGGAAACCGATCCCGTACAGAAACCGATATCCCAGAAGTGGTTGCACATCGGGAGCATCAGCATGCTCATATCCAGTATCCGGACAGGCGCTTTCGTAATCATGCGTTCCCTGCCGTCGAGCAGTTCGAACAGCTTGTCGGGGATGCCCAGCGGACGGTAGGTGATATCGTTATACATCCGTTGCAGTATCACACAATTCGGACTGTCGATGGGATATTCTTCCACTTCCGACAGGGCAAGCGAGCGTGAGATGCGCTGCTTTTCCGGGTTGCCTAGATGTTCTCCTATATACATCTTATATTGTGTGAAACCGTATTTCAGCAGGCGCATGGCGATGGAGGCCGGGGTACGCACATGGTCGGTCAATACTCCGATTTTCCCCCGGTTTTCTATCAGTGCGCAGTCGAGTTCATGCCACGGACGTCCGGTGAGGGATACCATGGTCATGTCTTCATACGATACTTTCAGTTCGTGCGAAAGCATCTGTAATGAATTGAATGAGGGCAGGAGCGTTATTTCCGCTTCCGGCATCCGTTTAAGTATCGTTGAAGCGAATCCGTAGAACAAAGGGTCGCCCGAAGCGAATACAACGATCTTCTGATGGTATTCATATTCGTCGAAAACGTTGTCGAGCGGTACTTTTATATCGATCCATACAGCATCCGGCGGCAGGAAAGGCATGACGATCTCATGATGGCGCTTGCCTCCTGAAAAGTATGTGTTGCTGTTGATTATATCTACTATTGTCTTGTTGTTGCTGATGTAGTTGGGGTCATCGGGAATGCCGATGACGGTGAATTGTGTTCTCATACGTCTCTTCCTGGTTTTAAATTAATGGCGTCGTTGTAACAAAGTATAGCGTTGGTCAGTGTAGCCGCAAGGTTACTTCCGCCTTTCCGTCCTTCAACGATGAGTTTGGGGATGGAAGTGAACGGTTTGACCATATGTTTCGATTCTTGTACGTGCACGAAGCCGACGGGGGCGGCAATGATTCCGGCAGGGGTCGCTTTTCCCTTGCGGATCAGGTCGCATAGTTCCATCAGTGCCGTCGGGGCATTACCAAATACGAACAGAGCATCCGGATGCTCGCTGACGGCGATCCGTATGCCGGCTTGTGTGCGGGTGATCCCTTTTTCGGTAGCGAGGGCAACGGTTTTCTCGTCTTGCAGGTAACATTTCACTTCGAGTCCCATGCGTTGCAAAGCTCCTTTGCGGATACCGGATGCTGCCATGGTGACATCGGTGATGATGGTACGGACTGCGCCACTGCTTAGTTTTTCGTAGAGCGTAGAAACGGCATTGTCGTCTACCCGCAGTACATTTTCCATATCGAAATCGGCTGTTGTATGGATGGCATGCAGCAAGGCCCATTTCTTGTCTAACGGAATATCCTGGTTTTTCAGTTCTTTCTCGATGGTGCGGAAACTACGGATCATGATGTCCTGGCCGATTCCGATTTCCTTAGCGGCCATTTTGATCTCGCCGTAATAACCGCGCGGGGTAATCATTTTATTTTCGAACTGATAGGTCTGTGAGTTGCCGATAAGGATGACAGTGAACATATCCACCTGTTCCGGGTCGAAGTCTGCCAGTGTAGTGATCGTCACTTCCTGTTCTTCGCGTCCTGCCTGGCGGACAAAGCCGACCGGTGTCTGCGGATCGCGTTCCTGTAGGAAAATTTCGATCAGGCGGTAGAGCTGCCAGTAGCGGCCTTCACTTTTGGGATTATAGATGGCGGTGATAAAGTCTGCCGAAGCGGCGGCTTTGATGCGTTTTTCTATCAGTTCCCACGGTGTCATCAGGTCGGAGAGGGAGATCACGCAGAAGTCGTGTCCTACCGGGGCACCCAACAGGGAGGCTGCCTTCTGGAAGGCACTGATTCCGGGTAAAGCTTCGATGCTGATGTCACTTCCTTTTTCGCGTTTCATCTCGTAGATAAGCGGGGCCATCCCATAGATGCCGGCATCGCCGGAGCTGATAACAGTTACTACTTTGCCTTCGGTCGCATAATTATATGCTTCTTCGGCACGTGCCTTCTCCCGTTTCATCCCTGAGTCGATACATATGGCTCCGGGACGGATTATCTTTTCAATGAACCGGAAGTAATATTTGTATCCCACGATAACGTCTGATTGCCGGATGGCAGATAACACTGCGGGAGTAATGTCTGATTCACTGCCGGGTCCGATACCGGCTACGATTATTTTACCTGTGCTCATTTATAGCTTTGAGTTATTGATTCTGATACATTCGGTTGTAATCATGCAGACACAAAGATAATCTATTTATTTCGTACCGGTAGACTTTTGACGGTTTTGTTCTTAAAAATACGTTTCCGGGCTTTGCGTTTGAGTTGCAGGTATTGCAGCCAGGAAAATACTCGTAGTAACACAACAAGTAAAATAACACCTGACAGAATATAACAGACTAAGGGAGTTGACATTCTCCCCTCAACAAAAGTATTATCCCCACCCTTACCAAGGGATAATAACACATACAATTTGGTCATCATAATTTAATAAGAATCTGTATTTTAACAATACAAAGGTAGCCTATGCTGCAGAAGGGGAATATATATAAAATCACATATAAAATATATAATCTGATATTCTTTCAGCTGTTTAGTTTCTTCTTTAATTCTTCGGGGGTAAGTCCGAATTGTGTTTTACAGAACTTATAGAAATGAGAATGTGAACTGAAATCGAAATCGTCGATTATACTTTTGAAATCTTCACCTTCCGTTGTCAGGCATTTTAAAATCCGTTTCGCCTTTTCATTCAGTAACCACTGGTAGGCAGGAATACCGAAGTTTTCTTTGAATTTGACCCGGAAGGAGTTTATCCCATATCCCATCAGATTGGCCAGTTCTTTGACATTCTTTACTTTCATATAATTTTCCGCTACCTGTTTTTCGAACTCAGACGGGTGATTGGCCAGCAGATAGAAAAAATGACCTAAATCTTTACTGGGGTAGACTGTTTTGAGAAGATAGAACAGTTCCTCTCTTTTGGCAAGATATAAGTTGTAATTCAAATAATTATTCTCCAGATACTGAATGAGAAGTTTTAAAAAGCTGTAGAGAGGTTCGATTATCTTTAGTTCTATCCATTCAAACGAGGATTCGGGTAACAGGTCATATTGAGCCCGGAAACGAAATAACTCATCGATAGTCAGACTATCGAAGGTGAACGCAAGAATTTGCGAACATGGAGTAATTTCATAGGTGTATTTTTCATGCCCTTTAAGAAAGAGCATATGCGGTTCGCCAATGGACTTTGTTTGAGTATGTGGAGAATATATTTTTACTGATCCGTCCAGTATGAAGAAAATCATATTATTATATAGGTAAGATTCAGTTAAATCTATTCCTTCGGGCTTTATGAGAAGATTAAAGCCTGCATGTAATGACTGACTGTTAGGTATTTCAGAAGGCGCGTTATTAATCGTACTTTTCATGTTTTTGTTTGGATTTAGTTGTTGTTTTACACTCCATGTGAATGTATATGCAAAAAAAATACAATGTTCCAGTTTGTTATGTATACAAAATATCATTTTATGTATATATTTTGATATAAATAAAAATGCAAGTAAAGATGGTAAATAATTAGTTGATAATAGATAAAATGTCTATTGTTATTGCTCCTTTAATAATGTAAAAGTTCTGGTTGTGTAAATTAGAATTTCAAGAATGTATTGATATAAAAAACCGGCCTTTCCCCGTATGAGGAAAGAGGCCGGTTTTCATTTGTGACTCTGTGACGGATAATGGACGTTTGGTCCGTCAGTCTTTTTCAGCAGCGTATTGCTTCTTTTTATCCATAATATCGACCATTTTGTGTTTGGTCACAAAACGGGCATGTTCGATGAAGATGTCCTGTATGTCGAGATTCTGTCCCAGACCTTCCATCAGGACGGATACTTCGTAACCGTTGTCTTCCAGCTCCTTTTTCCAGTCGCCTGCTATATCATTGTTGGCATGGTCGCCGGCAACGAACATGAAAGGCATGAGCATGACTTTCTTTACACCGCTGGCTTTGAGCTTGGCAAGCATCGTATCGAAAGTGGGATAACCTTCGATCGTTCCGACATGGAAGTTTTCATAGCCTTTTGCTTTCAGCATATAATCGGTCACTGTCTTCTGCAACATACCGTGTGCAAAAGACATACTCATTGAACAACCTACAAGAAAGGCTGTCAGCAGACATTTCTTTTTCATTGAAAGAGATTTGTTTTATGTTCATAATAGCCCTCTTGGTCCCGGGAGAACGGATTTGTCTGTCTGGCAGGTTTCCTGACTTGCCCGGAAAACGACCTTCCCATCCTTGTCACGGACAGTGGTGTAAGCATGTTTTCCTTTTATAGCGGACTTCACAGTAGCGGGCACTGTTCCGGATTCTCACCGGATTCCCTTTTATACGCAACCGGAGGCTGGCGTATCACCAAAGCGGGACAAAGATAGAAATTTATTTAAAATAAGGGAGCTTTTATAATCTCTTAATTGAATCTCCCGCAACAACTTTCTCATGGATTGTGTTCCATTTACCACAATAAAACCGGACATGGAATATGTCTTACTATTAACGTCAAATAATTGTATATATGGAGTGGTTTGCTGATTTGCTCAAACACTATCCGGAACTGGCTATCTTTCTGACACTGGCTTTCGGTTTCTGGATAGGTAAATTTAAGATAGGTAAATTTTCTTTGGGAACAGTTACCAGCGTATTGCTGGTCGGTGTATTAATCGGACAATTGCATATCGATATCGGGGCACCCATTAAATCCGTATTCTTTCTTCTGTTCCTTTTTGCCGTGGGATATAGTGTTGGTCCGCAGTTCTTTCGCGGGCTAAAAAAGGAGGGACTTCCGCAGATGTTTTTTGCCGTACTGATGTGTTTGTTCTCTCTGTTTGTTCCCTTTTTGCTTGCCAAGCTGATGGGATACAATGCCGGAGAAGCGGCTGGATTGCTGGCTGGTTCGCAGACGATCTCTGCGGTGCTGGGAGTAGCGGAAGATACGATCAACCAGAGCGGGTTGAGTGCGGCAGACAAAACATCCATGATTAATGTGATGCCTGTAGCTTATGCCGTCTGTTATATTTTCGGTACGGCCGGTTCTGCCTGGCTGATGAGCGATGTGGCTCCCCGTTTGCTGGGCGGACTGCCTTCGGTAAAGAAGGCTTGTAAAGAGCTGGAAGCAAAGATGGGTACCGACGATGAGAGCGAGCAACCCGGTTTTATGCCGGCAGCACGTCCCATCACTTTCCGCGCTTATAAGATCTGTAATGACTGGTTCGGAGCGGGCAAGACCGTACAGGAGCTGGAAGATTATCTGGAAGGGCAGGGCCGTCGTCTGTTTGTAGAACGCGTACGAATCAATAATGTGGTATATGACGTGAAACCGGACCTGATGCTTCAGAAAGGGAACGAAGTCGTGTTGAGTGGTCGCCGTGAATTTGTGATCGGAGAAGAAGATTGGATCGGAGACGAAGTGAACGACCTTGAATTGCTGGACTTCCCGGCAGAGACATTGCCTGTACTGATCTCCCGTAAGAAGTTTTCGGGAATAACTGTAGCCGGTCTCCGCAATGAAAAGGTGATGCACGGCGTCAGCATTAAAAGTATCAAACGTGCGGGTGTCAATATACCTGTGCTGGCTGCGACAAAGATTAATCCGGGCGATATGCTCGAACTGGTAGGTACCAAGATGGAGGTAAATGCTGCGGCTGCGACTTTGGGGTATGCTGACCGGCCGACCAACCAGACGGATATGATCTTTGTTGGTCTGGGGATCTTTATCGGTGGCGTGATCGGCTCATTGGTGGTACATTTTGGAAATATACCGATCAGCCTGAGTACGAGTGGCGGGGCATTGATTGCCGGACTGGTATTCGGATGGCTTCGCTCCAAACACCCGACATTCGGACGTATTCCGGAACCATCCTTGTGGGTATTAAATAATGTAGGGCTGAATATGTTCATTGCCGTGGTCGGCATTACAGCCGGACCGAGTTTTGTGACCGGCTTCAAAGAGGTAGGCGTGAGTCTGTTCATTATCGGAGCACTGGCTACGACCATTCCGCTGATAGCCGGTGTCCTGATGGGACGCTATCTCTTTAAATTCCATCCGGCCATTACACTGGGTTGTACTTCAGGAGCACGAACGACAACAGCCGCCCTCGGTGCGATAGAAGATGCGGTGGAAAGCCAGACGCCGGCGTTAGGATATACAGTTACTTATGCTGTCGGTAACACCTTACTGATTATCTGGGGAGTGGTGATTGTCTTGTTAATGTAAATCATAGAAAAAGATAGTTCAATTCTGATAAAAATAGAAATTAATAATCATACATATAATATATAATATGGAAGAAAACAATAAAATCGTAGTCACTCGTGAATACGAAAAGAAAATGTCGGAGATCAGTCCGTTCGAATTAAAGGACATACTGATCCGGTTAGCCGATGAGAGTGCCCGTAAGAGTACCCACATCATGTTGAATGCCGGTCGTGGCAACCCGAACTGGATTGCTACCACGCCACGCGAAGCCTTTTTTCTACTCGGCCAGTTTGCTCTGGAAGAATGCCGTCGCGGGGTTAAACTGGAAGACGGTATGGTCGGTCTTGCCGGCGTACCCCAGAAACCAAGTATCGCCTATCGGTTCAGGGAGTTTCTTGACAAACATGAGGGAACACCTGGTTCCGAACTTTTACGTGATACCTATAATTATATGGTACGTGTAAAGAATGTTGATGAAAACGACCTGGTACATGAGTGGGCAGAAGGTGTGATCGGTGACCAGTATCCTGTTCCCGACCGTATTTTGAAATATACGGAAGTATTGGTGCGTGATTATCTGGATCAGGCATTGTGTAACAACCAGCCGCCCAAAGGTAAATTCGATTTGTTTGCCACCGAGGGCGGTACGGCTGCCATGTGTTACATCTTCGACTCCCTTCAACAGAACTTCCTGTTGAATAAAGGAGACAAGATCGTCCTGTTTGCTCCGGTCTTTACTCCTTATATAGAAATACCCGAACAGGCCCGTTATCTGTTTGATGTAACGGAAATACATGCGCTGAAAATGACGGGTGACGGATATCATACCTGGCAATATCAGGAAAAAGATCTGGATGTATTGAAGGATCCGTCTGTTAAGGCTGCCTTTATTGTCAATCCGAGTAATCCGCCTTCTTATGCTTTGACACCCGGATTGACGGAGCGTATTGTCGATATTGTTACCAATTATAATCCCAACCTGATGATTATTACCGACGATGTATATGCCACTTATGTACATGGTTTCCGTTCCCTGATGGCTGAGCTTCCTGATAATACATTATGCGTTTATTCTTTCTCCAAGTATTTCGGTGCGACAGGCTGGCGTCTGGCAGTCATCTCTTTGCATGAAGATAACATCTATGACCGTATGATTGCCGCATTGCCTGATGATAAGAAAGAAGCATTGGCAAAACGTTACAGCAGTATCATGCTCGACCCCTCGAAGATGAAGTTTATCGACCGCATGGTTGCTGATAGCCGTCAGGTCGCACTTAATCATACATCCGGACTTTCCCTGCCACAGCAGACACAGATGTCTTTGTTTGCCTCTTTTTCCTTACTGGATTCCGAGAACCTGTATCAGTCCCGCATGATCGACATCATTCACGAACGCCTGCACACCCTTTGGAAAAGTTCAGGATTTACCCTCCTCGATGATCCTCTTCGTGCCGGTTATTACAGTGAAATAGATATGGAAGTATGGGCAAAGAAATTCTATGGAGACGACTTCTTCGAATATCTGAAAGCCAACTACGAACCGGTCGATGTCGTGTTCCGCCTGGCACAGGAAACATCGCTTGTCCTGTTGAACGGCGGAGGCTTCGATGCTCCCGAATGGTCTATCCGTGCTTCGCTGGCTAATCTGAAAACGGAAGACTATGTCCGGATCGGCGAGGGGATCGCTTCCATTCTTCATAGTTATGCCGCGAAATGGCAAGAATCGATAAAAGATAAATAAGTTAAGAATAGTTTATATATCGTTGAACAAAATAAGTTCGCCGCGCGTTTTATAAATGAACGTGAGGCGAACTTTCTTATTTGTATAGACAACCTCTATCGGGTCATAGACATTATTGAATAAAAGGTGTTTTATTTATATATACATTTGTTAATGACAAAATAGAAATGCAAAATGATATGATGTCTTATATATTACATTCTTTACGACATGGAATTTTTTTATTTGCATATACAAGCTTTTTGATAAACAAACAACTAATAAGATTATAATATGGTGTACGACATTGAAATGCTGAGAAGCTTTTATTCCAATTTCCCGAAAAGGGTAGATGTGGCCCGCGAAAAGATCGGTCGTCCGATGACTCTGGCCGAGAAAATCTTATATGCTCATTTATATGATGAAAAGGCATTACGCCTGTTCAGGCGTGGAGACGATTATGTGAACTTCCGTCCCGATCGTGTGGCGATGCAGGATGCAACGGCCCAGATGGCATTGTTGCAGTTCATGAATGCTGGAAAAAAGAAATCCGCTGTCCCGGCAACCGTTCATTGCGATCACCTGATCCAGGCGAATATCGGTGCGAAAGCAGATATTGAAACAGCAACAAAAGGGAACAGCGAAGTGTATGATTTCCTGAAATCCGTATCCGATAAGTTCGGTATCGGTTTCTGGAAACCCGGTGCAGGAATTATCCACCAGGTGGTGTTGGAAAACTATGCCTTCCCCGGCGGAATGATGGTCGGAACAGACTCGCACACGCCGAATGCCGGCGGACTGGGAATGGTAGCCATCGGTGTCGGTGGTGCCGATGCCGTCGATGTAATGACGGGGATGGAATGGGAACTGAAGATGCCGAAACTGATCGGTGTCAAGCTGACCGGACGTCTGAGCGGCTGGGCTTCACCGAAAGACGTTATCCTGAAACTGGCCGGTATCCTGACCGTAAAGGGCGGGACGAATGCCATTATCGAATATTTCGGAGAAGGTGCTTCCTCTATTTCCGCTACAGGAAAAGCGACAATCTGTAACATGGGTGCCGAAGTGGGTGCCACTACTTCATTATTCCCGTACGATCTGAATATGGCAACTTATCTGCGTGCCACTGGCCGCGATACCGTTGCAGCCTGGGCCGATGCTATCCAGGATTATCTGGAAGCCGATATGGAAGTAAGGGCACAGCCGGATGAATATTATGACCGCGTGATCGTCATCAACCTGTCCGAACTGGAACCGCATATCAATGGCCCGTTCACTCCGGATGCAGCAACGCCTATCTCTGAGTTTGCCGCGAAGGTAAAAGCAAACGGCTATCCCCGCCAGATGGAAGTCGGCCTGATCGGTTCATGTACGAACTCCTCTTATCAGGATTTAAGCCGTGCCGCCTCTATCGCCCGGCAGGCTTTTGAAGATAAAATACCTGTCGCTTCCCCGCTGATCATCAATCCGGGATCGGAACAGATCCGTTATACAGCCGAACGTGACGGTATCATCGGTGACTTTGAAAAGCTCGGTGCCACCATCATGGCAAACGCCTGCGGTCCGTGTATCGGCCAGTGGAAACGTCATACCGACGATAACACCCGTAAAAATTCAATCGTAACCTCCTTTAACCGTAATTTCGCCAAACGTGCAGACGGCAATCCGAATACACATGCTTTTGTCGCTTCCCCGGAACTGACGCTAGCATTGACCATTGCCGGTGACCTTTGTTTCAATCCGTTGACGGATACATTGAAGACCGAAGACGGTCGCGAAGTAAAACTCCGTGAGCCGCAGGGAACTGATTTCCCGTCCAAAGGTTTTGATGTAAAAGATAACGGTTATCTGGCTCCGACCGGAAAAGATGTGGAAGTAAAGATCAGTCCCGATTCAAACCGTTTGCAGGTGTTGCATCCTTTTGCTCCGTGGGATGGAAACGATTTGCTGGAAATGCCTCTTTTGATCAAGGCTTCGGGTAAATGTACGACAGACCATATTTCGATGGCCGGTCCGTGGCTCCGTTTCCGTGGTCATCTGGAAAATATATCCGACAATATGCTGATGGGGGCGGTGAACGCTTTCAACGGTCAGACGAATGCCGTATTGAACCAGTTGAATAATACGTATGAAGCTGTCTCCGCCGTTGCCAAACAGTATAAGGCGAAAGGCATTTCATCCATCGTGGTTGCCGAAGAGAACTACGGTGAAGGCTCCTCCCGTGAACACGCCGCTATGGAACCCCGTTTCCTGAATGTGAGAGTGATCCTTGCCAAAAGTTTTGCCCGCATCCATGAAACGAACCTGAAAAAGCAGGGAATGCTTGCCCTGACCTTTGCCGACAAAGACGATTACGATAAGATTCGTGAAAACGATCACATCTCCATCATCGGTCTGAAAGAGTTCACACCGGGCAAGCCATTAACTGCTATCGTATTGCATGCAGATGGCACACAGGAATCATTCCCTGTAAATCACACGTACAATGATTTGCAAATCCGATGGTTCAAGTCCGGATCAGCATTGAATATGGCACATGTATAGCTCAATTCTGATAAATACTGAACAAAATTAATAAACTATCATGATGAATAAAATAACAAAACAAAACGACCGTCTGATCGTCCCGGACAAAGTAACCATTCCTTTTATCGAAGGTGACGGAGTGGGAGCGGAGATCACTCCGGTCAGCCAGAAGATTGTAAACGCCGCCATCGAAAAAGCATATGGCGGCCGGCGCTCTATCGAATGGAAAGAAGTATTGGCTGGCGAAAAGGCGTTCAATCAAACAGGCAGTTGGCTGCCCGACGAAACAATGGATGCTTTCCGCGAATATATGGTCGGTATCAAAGGTCCGCTGACTACTCCCATCGGCGGCGGTATCCGTTCCCTGAACGTGGCTTTACGGCAGACACTCGACCTGTACGTTTGCCTGCGTCCCGTCCGCTGGTTTAAAGGTGTCGTCTCTCCGGTACGTGAACCGCAGAAGGTCGATATGTATATCTTCCGTGAGAATACGGAAGATATCTATGCCGGTATCGAATGGCAGCAAGGAACACCTGAAGCAGCAAAATTCCTTCAGTTCCTGACGGAAGAAATGGGAGTGACGAAAGTACGTTTCCCGGAAACTTCTTCATTCGGTGTGAAACCTGTATCGGTAGAAGGAACCGAACGGCTGGTGCGTGCCGCCATCGAATTTGCCCTGACCAATCAGTTGCCGAGTGTAACACTGGTGCACAAAGGAAATATCATGAAGTTCACTGAGGGCGGTTTCAAACTCTGGGGATATGCTCTGGCGGAACGCGAGTTTGGCGACAAGACATTCACCTGGCCGCAATACGAAAAGATCAAAAAGGAAAAGGGTGAAGCCGAAGCCGCCAAAGCGCTGGCAGAAGCATCGGCTGCCGGAAAGGTCATTATCAAAGATGTGATTGCCGATGCTTTCCTGCAAAATACCTTATTGATCCCGGAAGAATACTCCGTTATTGCGACGCTCAACCTGAACGGCGATTATATCTCCGACCAATTGGCCGCCATGGTAGGTGGCATCGGAATCGCACCGGGTGCCAATATCAACTACAACAGCGGTTATGCTATTTTCGAAGCGACGCATGGCACGGCACCTAATATTGCCGGAAAGAATATCGTGAACCCATCTTCCCTCTTACTCTCCTCCGTGATGATGCTTGAATATATGGGTTGGAACGAAGCTGCCAACCTGATCACGGCTGCCATGGAAAAGGCTTTCTCGAAAGGAGAAGCAACGAATGACCTGGCACGTTTTATGCCGGAAGGAAAATCTCTTGGCACCAAAGAATTTGGTGATTGTATCATATCTTTATTGTAACCTCGTAAAAATAACTCGTGATGAAAAAAGAATATCTTATTTACAAACTGTCGGATGCGTCAAAAGATGCCTGCAAGATTGATAACGAACTGTTTCCGATGTACAACGTGAAACGTGGTCTGCGTAACGAGGACGGCAGCGGGGTGTTGGTCGGCCTGACTAAGATCGGTAATGTAGTTGGTTACGAACGCCTGCCGGATAACGGTGGCCTGAAAGCTATTCCCGGTAAACTGTTTTACAGAGGTTACGATGTGGAGGACCTGGCGCATGCCCTGATCAAAGAAAAACGTTTCGGTTTTGAGGAGGTAGCTTATCTGTTGCTTTCCGGAAAGTTGCCCGATAAAGAAGAGTTAGCCTCTTTCAAAGGCTTGATCTGCGATAATATGCCGTTGGAACAGAAAACCAAGATGAATATCCTCGACCTGGAAGGACAGAATATCATGAATATCCTTGCCCGTAGTGTTTTGGAAATGTATACGTTCGATCCGAATCCTGACGATACTTCCCGTGACAACCTGATGCGGCAGTCCATCGAACTGATCTCGCGTTTCCCGACCATTATAGCGTATGCTTATAATATTTATCGTCATAGTACACACGGCCGTTCCCTGCATATCCGCCATCCGCACGAAAACCTTTCGCTTGCAGAAAACTTCCTGCATATGCTGAAAAAAGACTTTACGGAACTGGATGCCCGTACACTTGACCTGTTGCTTGTTTTGCAAGCCGAGCACGGTGGCGGTAATAACTCGACCTTTACAGTCCGTGTAACCAGTTCGACCGGAACGGATACCTATTCTTCTATTGCAGCCGGTATCGGTTCGTTGAAAGGTCCGTTGCACGGTGGTGCCAATATCCAGGTTGTCGATATGTTCCATCATCTGAAAGAGAACATTGGCGACTGGAAGAATGTGGATGAAATCGATACTTATTTCATGCGTATGCTGAACAAAGAGGCTTATAACAAGACCGGCCTGATTTACGGTATCGGTCATGCCGTCTATACAATTTCCGATCCGCGTGCCGTTGTTTTGAAAGAACTGGCTCGTGACCTGGCTAAAGAAAAAGGACGTGAAGAAGAATTTGCCTTCCTCGAACTGCTGGAAGAACGTGCCATCGAATGTTTCGCCAAACATAAAGGAACGAAGAAACGTGTTTCTTCAAACGTGGACTTCTATTCAGGCTTTGTGTATGAAATGATCGGTTTGCCGCAGGAAATCTATACACCGCTGTTTGCTATGGCCCGTATCGTAGGTTGGACTGCCCATCGCATTGAAGAATTACATTTCGATGGTAAACGTATTATCCGTCCGGCTTATAAGAATGTGTTGGATGAACAGGTATATGTTCCGATCAAGGAACGTTGATCTTCGTAGTTCCCTGCCCTGGAAACTGCAATTTCCTAGGCAGGGAACTACTGTTTCATTAGGGTGAAACTCGCGTTTCCTGCTTAGGAAACCAGACGGTCTCCGGCAGCGGAAGTTAGTAACTCAAGGATAACCCGTAAGCTACACTATTAAAAGTATTCCCCGTACGTATCTTATCTTTTCCGAAGATGCGGTAAAGTATCTCCCTTACCGGAATGACAAGGCTGCTACCTCCTGTGATAAAGACGGAGTCGATATCTGCTGCGTTATATTGCGCTGTGTCCAGTATTTTCAGGATATATCGTTCGATCTCGGTAGTATGCCGTTCGATGATCGTAGCAAACTCACCGGGCGTGAAAGGCTCATGTATATGGATTGTCTCTTTTTCAAAGTCGATTGTTGTATCTTCTCCGGTCGAGAGGTTTATTTTGGATTGCTCGATTCCTTTGAACAGGGAGAAGACATAGTTATTATCGATCAAAACTCTTACATTATCTATCTTAGGATTGTTGCCTGAGAGATGGTAGTAGTTATCCATCGAACGGCGCAGTTTGCTCTCCTTCAACATAAATGTCCTTTCCCAGTTTTTCAGTTCGCGGTAGAGAATGGAAGGTATTTCAATCTCTTTATCGTACGATTGGTATTTTACGCCCCGGCCCAGATGGGGAGTCACTTTGTACCACATGATTTCCGAATCGAACAAGTCACCGCCGATATAGACACCACCGTGAGCGATGATATCGTCTTTGCGGTCTTCCTTACGGATTTTATCGGGAGAAAGGTTCATGATGGTAAAGTCGGAAGTACCGCCACCGAGGTCGGCAACCAGTATGTTTTCGCTATGATCGAGCCGTTGCTCATAGGAGAGGGCGGCGGCAATCGGTTCCAATTGTAATTTGATGTTTCTGAAACCGGCGTTACGGGCGGCAAGCGTCAGGCGGTTGACTGCCAAAGTCTCTTGCTTGGGGTCTTCCGAAAAAACGGCAGGTCTTCCAAGTATCACATCCGTGATTTCCGCTCCGGCGAAGGCTTCCGCTTTCTCTTTCAAATGGCGGATGATGCAGGTAACGAGTTGATCGGGCGTCATTCTTTTACCGAATATCCAGGTAGAAAGAAACTTGTCCTGGCGGAGCAGCGTCTTGACGGATTTCAGCAGACGCCCGGTCATCTCTTCTTCAATATATTTATCCTGGGCCTCTTTACCCACATAGTATTTCATCTCGTTTGTGTCCGGAAAATACAGAATGGAACTTTCGCTATACGAAAATACTTCTTTCCGTGTTGCTTTGTCTGTCAGCGATATAATGGAATTAGATGTTCCGAAGTCCAGACCGCATGTCAACTCGTTTATATTCATCTTTGCCTTGTTTTTTATAGGAAAATAGGGCGCGAAGATATAAAATACGACACATTTTTATACTATATATACCTGTAATTTATGTTTATAATTTTTTCTTCAGGGTAAAGAAGAAGGTCACTCCTTTGCCCGGACTACTCTTAGCCGAAATCTGTCCTTTATGGAAATTAACCCCATTCTTGACGATAGACAATCCCAGTCCTGTTCCGCCGACTTTGCGGCTACGTCCTTTATCCACCCGGTAGAACCGTTCGAAGATGCGGTTGATATGTTCTTCCGAAATACCCACACCGTTATCAGCGAAACTGAAATAATAAAATTTCGGATCTTCTTTATAACAGTTCACGGTTATTTGGCTTCCTTCTCCGGCATATGCGATCGCATTGTCGTAGAGGTTACGGAAAATGGAATACAATAGGGAGTAGTTGCCATGTATCGTAGGATCGCCCGGCAGAGTAACTTCAGATGTGATCTGTTTTTCTTCCATCTCTTTCGAACATTCCTTCTGGATCTCGACGATCAGTTTCGGGATATTTATGTCGGACAAGTCGAACATTTCGGACGCCTCGTCCAAACGGTTCAGTACAGAGATGTCACGTAATAACCCGGTCAGACGCGTACTCTGCGAGTAGCAACGTTCCAGGAAGAACTGGCGTTTGTCGGGAGTAAGTTCCGGATTGCTGATAATCGTTTCCAGATATCCCTGAATGCTGCTGACGGGTGTTTTCAGTTCGTGGGCGACATTCTGGGTAAGCTGGCGTTTCATCCGGCTCTCTTCTTCCTGGCGTGAAATATCATTGATGGATATTTCGTAGCTGTTATCCAGGAACAGGATACATTCGATCAGAAATATTTTCCCGTTTTTATCGATCGTTACAGATTCGCGTAACACTTTCCGTTTCCGGTTCATGTTAGGGATATTTTTATTCAGGAAAGCCTTAATGGGTTCAAGTTCCCGGATATCCTGGGCATCTTCAGCCTGACGGATCTGATTGTCGGAAATAACATTTAAGAACTGGATGAACAGGATATTCGACAATATCTCTTTCCCTTCGGCCGTAAACATGGCGAATCCTTCTTTGGCGTACTGGAAATGCTTTATCAGCTTTTCACGTTCCATGGAAAGCTCGTCTTTGGCCTTCTGTTGCCGGTGATACAGTGTGACAATGTTCTTTGAGATATCTCCCAGTTCATCGTTGGGGAAGATATAATCGTTTTCCGGTATCCGGTCTTTTTCTATATTCAAGGCAAAGTCCCGTAGCTTGGATATGGTCCGTCCGATACTGAATGTAAAGCGGGAGAGGACAAAGAAAAAGATCAATGTCATCAGTATCATAAAATAGATGAAGTCCTTATCCGTGGATAAGGCACTTTGCACATAAGGATCATAAGGGAGCGCCGAACGGTAGATATAACTGCCTATATTGCTGGCCGAATAAAAATACCGTCTGCCCGTCGATCCCGAGGTGCGGATGGCAAAGCCTTCATTATACAAACGGGCTTTGCGCACTTCGCTACGATCGTTATGGTTGTTGAATTCTTCTGTCCCGCTATTATCGAACAAGACTTTTCCGTTGGGATCGATAATGGTGACACGCAATTCTTTTTGCGGAATATCTTCGATAAATTGCCTTACCGTCTTATTAATGTCGGTATCCTGTTGGGTACGGCTAAATAATTGGTAATTGTAGTTACTCAATACATTATTCAACTTCTCCTGCGAAAATTCCCGTTCCCGTTGGTATTGAAACAACAGGAAGCAAACTGTAAATCCAAGGAACATCACAAAAATCGACCAGAATAACCGCTGGCTGAAAGGTATCCGGTTTTTCATCTTTTCTACTCTTACCATGATTAAATAACAGGATTAGTACTCAAAACAATAACCGAAGCCGAGTCGGGTAACGATGTTTTTTCCGTAAGGGCCTATCTTTTTACGCAGACGGGTAATGTTTACGTCGATTGTTCGATCCAGCACATATACTTCATCTTTCCAGATACGGGACAGGATCTCTTCACGTGAGAAAACATTTCCTTTATTCTCCAGCAGCAATTTCAAAATCTCGAATTCTTTTTTGGTCAGCGGGACTTCCTTGCCGTCTACCGATGCTTTAATGCGTTTGGGATCGAGTGCTAATGTTTCATATTCGAGAAGTTCGTTCGTCTCGTTTTTCTCTTTATCGGTCGTTCTCCGTAATACAGCCTTAACACGTGCGACAACCTGGCGGATCGAAAAAGGTTTTGAAATATAATCGTCCGCTCCCAGGTTAAAGCCTGTCAGCATATCGTTTTCAGTATCTTTGGCTGTCAGAAATATGATCGGTATATCAGCCGTGCTTTCTTCTTTCCTTAATATACTCGCCATCTTGAATCCGGAGATTTCTCCCATCATAACATCGAGCAAAAGCAACTGATAGACAGACAGGTCCTTTTTTAATGCTTCTTCCGCACTAAAAGCCGTATCCACTTCATAACCTTCTATTTCAAGATTGAATTTGAGGATTTCGCACAAGTCCTCTTCGTCATCCACAACAAGAATTCGGGGCATATCCATAGTCTTTTTTATTTAATTTGAAATGAATAATTCATTCCTTTGTTTACAAAATTAATTATTTTCTGCAAAGGAAGGCATTTGGTATTTCGGTTGAATGAAATATATGTTACGATTCTGTTACATCAGCCGTTTTTGTCTAGGGGGGAGAAAAGAACAACGTCCGTGCTATTGGTATAGTCCGGACGTTCATTTTACATATGGAGTGGTTTGGTTTTATTTGCTACCGTTCATAGCCTCCAGCAGGAATTTACCTGGTTTGAACTTTACTGTTGTTCTTGCCGGGATCTGTACCGGAGTACCTGTTTTGGGATTACGAGCCAAACGGCTGTTTTGCGGTCTGGGTAATAATGTACCAAAACCAACGATAGATATTTCTTCGTTCTGGGACATTTTTTCTGTTACGATCTCCATGTAAGCTTCCAAGACCTTTTTAGCCTTTTGTTTTTTTAAACCGGCTTTTTCAGCCAACTCTACAATAAGTTCTGCTTTGTTCATAGGTATTATTGTTTTAATGATTAATACTGTTGCAAAATTAGTGAAAAAAATTACTATAGAAAAGTTTTTTGCAAATTCTGCTTACTTTATGTTTCAAAGTGAGAGGTTGGTTAAGACAAGATGACGATAAGTTGTTGTAAATATAATAGTCATGTTTTATTTAATGAGTTTGTAATAAGACTTTTTAGAAGGATATAATAAACCTGTTTGTAATATACATCTATGAAAGAATGTGAAAAATAAAAAAGTCTACTTTCACAAGTAGACTTTTTTAATACTTATAATGACCAATACCTTTACCTAAAATGTGAGGCTTGAGCCTCTAAAATTACTTTTCACAAAGATATAAATAGTTTTTGAAGATTGCAAGTGAAAACATATATTTTTCAAGCTTTCTATGAAGTGTAAAATACCTGGTTTCTTGTGGAATGCTAAAAATGAAATCAAAATGTAGTAAAATAGCCACATAAATATCATTTTGCTTTAAATATTTCTCTTATTAGAATGTTTTAAAAGTGGATATTCATCGTTTTCCGATTAAAAATATTATATTTGTGGACAAGTGTAAGTGTATATCCCCGGATATAATCTCTCCCTATGTGAGTGGCATGATTGTAATATTACTCTAATCAATATAAAAAGCAGCGATGTTTATGATTAAAAGAAAAGAACTAACGTACGACAATTCTTATTTACTAAAAGTGTTTAACAGGGACTTTCCTCATTTGGTGACAATGGCGGAAGAGAGCCAGAACATAAAATTGTTCAGGGAGGCTCTGCGCTCATTCGTTTCTTCCCGGATTGAAATCAACGGAGGTGGCAGTAATATGGGAAATGCCGTGGCGAAGCGTATTTTACTTTTAATCGAATATGACGGGTCTCCTATTGATGAACTTTCAACAGGTGAGGAGTTGTCTGTGCAAACAATCACTTATTTCTGGCAATTACTGACGGGAAAGCTGGCAGACGAAGTTTCTCCCGACCTGTTTATTGACCTTTATCATCAGTTCAAGTTACTGGAGCATCCCGAGAGCATCGAACCGGACCGTTCCCTGGTTAAGCGTCAGATGCATCGTTGGCCGACCGGTTTGGATGAAGAAGTGGTGGCAATCCGTGAAGCAAATAAAGACCGTATTATAAAACGGCTTATACGGAAGATAGAGCGCAGGAGTGCACCGTCATCCCGTTATCAGTTTTTACCGGAGATGACTTACGAAGAAAAATATAATCAGGTACAGGAATGGTGGAACACTGCCCGTTTCCATCTGGCATTGGCTATCAAGAGTCCGACGGAACTGAATTATTTTCTGGGTGAATCCCTCTCGGAAGAGATGATGCAGCTGTTGGCCCGTGCCAGAAAGAAAGGTATGCCGTTTTTTGTTACGCCTTATTATTTATCCTTGCTGAATCCGGGAACGGAAGGCTATGATGACAACACGATTCGTTCGTACGTCCTTTATTCAGATGAACTGGTTGATACATACGGTCATATAAAAGCCTGGGAAAAAGAGGATATCGTGGAAGCCGGTAAGCCGAATGCCGCCGGATGGCTTTTGCCTGAAGGTCATAATATCCACCGCCGTTATCCGGAAGTGGCCATTCTTATTCCTGATTCGATGGGAAGAGCCTGCGGAGGCTTATGTGCTTCTTGTCAGCGCATGTATGATTTCCAGAGCGAACGTCTTAATTTCGATTTTGAAGCATTGAAACCCAAGGAAACCTGGGATAAGAAACTCCGTCGTTTGATGCATTACTTTGAAGAAGATGCCCAGTTGCGGGATATTCTGATTACCGGAGGTGACGCCCTGATGAGCCAGAATGCTACTTTGCGTAAGATATTGGAAGCTGTCTATAAAATGGCTGTCCGTAAACGTAAAGCGAATGAAGAACGGCCCGAGGGTAAAAAATATGCCGAGTTGCAGCGGGTTCGCTTAGGTTCGCGTTTGCTGGCTTATCTGCCGTTGCGCATTACAGATGAACTTGTGGGAATTTTGAAAGAATTTAAAGAGAAGGCTTCTGCTATCGGAGTCTCCCAGTTTATTATTCAAACCCACTTCCAATCTCCTTTGGAAGTAACTCCCGAAGCCAAACGTGCTATAAAAGCGATATTGGATGCTGGATGGGTGATAACGAACCAATTGGTTTATACGGTTGCAGCTTCCCGGCGCGGACATACTGCCAAACTGCGGCAGACGCTTAATTCCGTCGGTGTGATTTGCTATTATACGTTCTCGGTAAAAGGATTTAATGAAAACTATGCCGTGTTTACCCCGAACAGTCGTTCGCTTCAAGAACAATATGAAGAAAAGATTTTTGGCCTGGTTCCCGAAGATAAGCTCGCCGAATTGGATGATATTGTCACCAATAAACGCCCGTTAGGAAGAAAATTGTATAATTTCTTGAGAGAGAATCATTTGTTGTTTGCAGCAACAGATCGTAGTGTATTGAATCTGCCGGCTATTGGTAAAAGTATGACCTTTAAAACAGTAGGCCTCACCGCTGAAGGAAAACGAATCCTGAAGTTTGACCATGATACCGGACGCCGGCATAGCCCTATCATCAATAAGATGGGGGAAGTATATATCGTAGAGAACAAGTCGGTAGCCGCTTATTTGCGTCAATTGGAAGAAATGGGAGAGGATGTAAAAGAATATCGTAGTATCTGGAATTATTGTGAAGGAGTGACCGAACCGCGTTTCAGTCTGTACGAATATCCGGATTATCCGTTCGCCATCACAGAAAAGATGACTAATCTTGAACTCGAAAACGAGTAAAAGTGTATCTTTGTTCCTGCTAAACCAATAAAGAAATGATACAAAACGAAAGAGAAATACGGCACGAACATGTGTTAGAGGCTGTCCGTCAGATGATGACGGCTGCTCGTACGGCTCCCAAAGGTAAGGGGATTGACATTATAGAGATTGCAATGGTTACCGGTGAAGATATACAACGTTTGTCTGACGAGATGCTGAAACTGGCAGCAGAAACCGGATTTAAGTTTATTTTGCGTGATGCGGATAATATTTTGAGTGCGGAGGCTATCGTGATATTGGGTACACGCCAGCAGGTGCAAGGACTGAACTGTGCTCATTGTGGTTTTGAAACGTGTGTGGAGAAGCCGGCAGAAGTACCTTGTGCAATCAACTCGGTCGATTTGGGAATCGCCATCGGTTCTGCCTGTGCGACGGCTTCCGATTTGCGCCTGGATACCCGTGTGATGTTTAGTGCCGGGATGGCTGCCCAACGTCTGGGATGGCTGGGCGAGAGCAAGAGCGTAATGGCTATCCCTGTCAGTGCCTCTTCGAAGAACCCGTTCTTTGACCGCAAACCCAAAGAACAACCTGTGAAATAATTAGCTGGAATTTGGACAAATAATTCGATGACTCTATGATAAAGTTTGACAACAAACTTGAGATACGTTATTCATTTAACGATAAATCCGCTTATATGGATGCCTGGATTAAGCACCGATGTGAAAAAGAGATACTTTCCATGCTGCGTGTCCTGGCCGATTTGCTGGATGTGAAGATGACTGCTCATTGCGAACCCTTTTCACAAGAAGGTGGATACCGCGTCGTATGGCCGATAGCAGGCGAAAGTTCGCGCTCTATCTCTGTCGTACTGAATATTCTGATGCAGGTACTGACCCGGCCTACTTTGTCTGTCGGAGGGCAGCCTTTGGTTGACCGGACCAATGCGGATGAAGAGAATATGCAAAAGGAAATCTCGCTTTTGAAGCGTTCGCTTAAACTGAAACAGGCCGGTGCTCTGATACCCCGTGAGTTGGTGGAACTGCTGGCTTCCTGGCCGAAGTTCTGTAAATATAAATCCAATTTCTACGAAGCGTTGCGCGGGTATCCGAAAGTGACAAAGATTAATGTACGCGAACTGAATGAAAATAACCGTAGCCGCTCTGGTTCTCTGGAGGTGAAACGTGAACAGTTCGATTATTTCATCCTTCGTTCGGACGACCTGCCGACTATCAAAGACAATAAAGCGACCATCGAAATTATCTCGCCGGTATTGAAAGACAGCCGTTACCGTTGGAAAGGTATTTATAATAAAGGCGGGGAGACAATCGACTTCTACATGTGCGACGAAGATTTCAAGAAACAGATGTTCGACGAGAAGATTTCTTTCACCAGCGGCATGTGTATCGACTGTGTATTGGAAATCGCTCGTAAGCTAAGTGAATTGGGCGAGACGATTAACATCAGCTATACCGTAACGACTGTAATCCGTACCCGCTTCGACAAACTGGAAATCGTTACTCCGCAAGGCAAGCGCCACCTGCGTAAGCTGGAGGCGGAGAAGAAACAACTTACACTCGACTTATTTGGCTAACTTTTCCTATCTTTACGCCAAATCTTAAAGATGTATGGCTAAGACAAAAACAGTATATGTCTGCTCCAATTGCGGAGCAGACTCTCCTAAGTGGGTCGGTAAATGTCCTAATTGTGGCGAATGGAACACCTATGTGGAAGAAATCGTTGCAACCAAAGAACCTTCTGCAAAACGTATTATTCCTGGTATAACAGAAATGGGTAAAGTACGTCCCGTCCTGTTACGTGATATTACCTCCGAAGAAGAATCCCGGATTGATTTGAAAGATGAAGAACTGAACCGTGTCTTGGGAGGCGGTTTGGTGAAAGGCTCGTTGGTGCTGATTGGCGGTGAGCCGGGAATCGGTAAGTCGACTTTAGTCCTGCAAACAGTTCTGGGATTGAACAACCTCAAGACATTATATGTATCGGGTGAGGAAAGCAGTCGCCAGCTGAAACTGCGTGCCGACCGTATCGCCCACGAAAATCCGGAATGTTTCATTCTGAGTGAAACGAATCTGGAACAGATATTTGTCCAGGCCCGTAACGTCCAGCCTGATTTACTGATTATAGACTCTATCCAGACAATCTATACGGAGATTGTAGAATCTTCTCCCGGCAGTGTGTCGCAGGTTCGTGAGTGTAGTGCTGCAATCCTTAAATATGCCAAAGAGAGCGGTGTCCCTGTTCTGCTGATAGGGCATATTAATAAGGAAGGAAGTATTGCCGGCCCGAAAGTACTGGAACATATTGTCGATACCGTTCTTCAGTTTGAAGGCGATCAACATTATATGTACCGTATTCTCCGGAGTATCAAAAACCGTTTCGGCAGCACGGCGGAACTGGGTATCTATGAGATGCGCCAGAACGGCTTGCGTGAAGTCAGCAACCCGTCCGAGTTGTTGCTGACGCAGAACCATGAAGGATTGAGCGGTGTGGCAATTGCTGCCGCCATCGAAGGCATACGTCCTTTCCTGATTGAAACACAGGCGCTGGTAAGTTCGGCTGTCTATGGAACTCCGCAACGCAGTGCGACGGGATTTGATTTGAGAAGAATGAATATGCTGCTGGCTGTGTTGGAGAAACGTGCCGGATTCAAGCTGATACAGAAAGACGTATTCCTGAACATTGCCGGAGGACTGAAGGTCAATGACCCGGCTATCGACCTGGCTGTTATCAGCGCTATCCTTTCGTCAAGCCTTGATATCAGTATCGAACAAGGCGTTTGTATGTGTGGCGAGGTCGGCTTGTCGGGTGAAATCCGTCCGGTCAACCGCATCGAACAACGGATTCTGGAAGCAGAGAAGCTGGGCTTTTCCCGCATCATCATCCCTCACAATAACCTGAAAGGGTTTGATACGAATAAATGTAAGATACAAATCGTACAGGTCAGAAAGGTGGAAGAAGCTTTCCGGCATTTGTTCGGTTAAATCCTTTTTATTATGGATAGTAAATTAATTTGTTATTTGTGTTGTATCTGTTTGCTTTGGAGTTGTGAATATAAGATACATGAAAATTTTGTTGATATCGAGAAACCTCAGGATTCGGCAAATGCCAGTATTGATTTGAATGCTGTTACCGACGGGCAGACAATTTTAATCAATAAAGAGACGGAATTAAATTATTCGTTGACAGCATTCGGTAAAGATATCAAAGGACTAAAGTTTAAAATGGGCGATATCGTTTGGAGTGATTCGGATTTGCAACCTAATGGTTCTCTGATGATTTCCTCATCGACTTTCCCTTCCGGGAATTATACGTTAACCTGTGAGTGTTATTCTCCGACAGGTAGCGGTAGTATTGCCGACCAAATGGAAATAGAAGGATATTCTTTCAAGATGAGTTGGCCGGTAATTATCGACTATAGTATGGAATTGCCCTCTATTATATCACAGGGAGTTAGTGCTGACGGGTATTTGACCTTGAACTGGGCGGAACCGGTTCTTTCCCATCTTGAGTTACAGTCGTACACCATTACCGGCGGTTCTGAAGGATACACGGTCGATGTGACTGTTCCTGCCGGAAATACTTCGTGGACGGATAAGAATAATCTGGGGGCGGAATCGGTTTATAATATCCGGATGAACCTGCGTGACGGAAATACGACATTGGTCTGGCCAATGGGGGAGGTTAAAATGCCGGATGCCATTCGGTATTATATTGTTAAAGCTGATATAGAAGAGACAGTGGTGGCTTGGGAAACCCCTTATCCGGCCGATATTTCTGTTCGGTTGGATGACGGAACTGTTTTCAGGCCGGATGACGGGAAGGCGACAGTGTCATTGCCGCCCGGCGAGTTCGGTTCGATGACAACGACTTATAACGCCCGCTTGGTTCTTGTTTCTACAGAAGATCCGGGTAAGACTACATTCAGGGAATTGCAGGTCGGATCGCCCGGAATTTTTCAGTATGAATCACGGGGTGCGAGATGGGTATATAACCGGATGACGGGTTGTCTGTATGCCCAAGAGCCGGGTTCTTTGCGATGTTATTCTACCGATGGCGAACTGTTATCGTCCGATAACCGAAGTTCCGGGTGGGGAGTGTTCAGCTCTCCGGTATCCGGCAGGGTTGTTACCGATGGTAATCCGGCGAATGTTTTTGATGGTCGGACATTGGCATTGTTGAATAGTGTAGATTGTGAAGGCTATTCTTCTCTTTTAGGTATAAATGCAGCAGATGAATTGATTTATTGTGCCTACAAGGGTGATGGAAGCGGGGCTATTCTGCATTTCTCAACATTGGAGGGCGAACATTTGGCTGCTATACCTTCGAATGCTTTGACTCCTCAAATGTCGGTCGACGGTAAATATCTGATGTATGAGGATGGGTTCGATCAGAAACTGATCATATTGAATAATCATCAGATTGTTGCAGACACCAAAATGCCGTATTCTTATGGAACTTATTGGAAAAGCATGCTTCATCCGGTACATCCCGATCAATTGCTGATCGCCTACGACGATTATGTGGAGGTGATTCATTTGCCGGATTTCAAGAGAATCAAGATTATACGGAAAGACATGTACGCGCAACTGGTTAATGTCGATCCGTTAACCGGCAATTTGTTGATTTACAATAGTAATAATCTCAAAGTCCTTTCTCCCGAAGGAGAAGTGTTGTTCACATTAAAAACAGCGTCGTGGATTTATCCCCTTTTGTTAGGTAATACTTTATTGTCGTTCGACGGATATATATTGAACATTGAAAAATACTTGCAGAAATGATACGGATTTATATAATAACTATAATATGTCTGTTGGCAACATTGTCATTGCAGGCTCAGGAGTTGACCCTGGAATATAATGTCGGTTTTGCAACTTATAAAATGGGAGATATGAAGTCGTTGCTCGACGAAGCAAAACCTTCTTTGAACCATGTTAAAACAACCGATAACTTTCCTGGTTATATAACTCATCAGGCTAAATTGGGGCTTGAATGGAGGAAATTGCATCAGGCCGGATTATTACTTGATTTTATGAATACTGTAGGCAATAAAGGAGTCTCTGACTATTCAGCGTCTTACAACTTTACTATTCGTACGAAAGGAGTTCGTTTAGGAGGATTTTATCGTTTTGCTTTACCGGATTTTTCGGAATGTATCGTGAGGCCTTATTTGCAGTTTTCAACCGGCGTTGTTTTTAATAACGGTACTGTCGAGGAGGAAGTTACTTTAGCGGAAAGACCAAAAGAAATAATAGACTCCGAATCTCTTGACGGAACAAACTTTTTTATTGAACCTGCTGTTGGTGCAAAGATACGGATACATAAGAAACTCGCATTGAATATAAATGTCGGTTATGAATTTGATCTGACAAAACGATTCAGGAACAAAGGCCAGTCGCTTACGATAGCTCCTGATTGGAGTGGTTTGCGCCTTCAGGGAGGTATTATCTATTATATCCCATTAACAAGCAAATAAACAGATATGATACAAGAATTACAACTCCGCATCCTGCCGGAGGAGGCTGTGAATGAGCAATCATTGAAACAGGTGGTGGCGCATGAAACCGGTGCTCAGCCAAAAGATATTCAGGCCGTGCGTGTATTGAAACGTTCTATCGATGCCCGTCAGCGTACGATTTATGTGAATGTCAAGCTACGTGTATTTATTAATGAACAACCGGAAGAGCCGGAATATCAGTCGGTAGAATATAAAGATGTATCCGGAGGGAAACAGGTCGTTGTTGTCGGTGCCGGGCCGGGTGGTTTGTTTGCTGCCCTTCGCCTGATTGAATTGGGACTGCGTCCGGTGATTATCGAGCGGGGGAAAAACGTTCGTGAACGGAAGAAAGATATTGCCCTGATCAGTCGCGAACATACGGTTAACAGTGAATCGAATTACAGTTTCGGTGAAGGTGGTGCCGGAGCCTATTCCGATGGTAAATTATATACCCGCAGCAAGAAACGCGGTTCGGTAGACAAGATATTAAATGTTTTTTGCCAGCACGGAGCGAGTACCTCTATTCTGGCCGATGCCCATCCGCATATCGGTACGGACAAGCTCCCCCGGGTGATAGAAAATATCCGTGAGCAGATTATCCGTTGTGGCGGTGAAGTGCATTTTGAAACCCGTATGGATGCCTTGATCCTGAAAGAGGACGAAGTGATCGGTGTGGAGACGAATACCGGAAAGACTTTTTACGGTCCGGTAATCCTGGCAACCGGACATTCGGCACGTGACGTTTACAGATACCTTTATCAGCAGCAGATTCCGATAGAGGCGAAAGGTATTGCGGTAGGCGTCCGCCTGGAGCATCCGCAGGAACTGATCGACCAGATACAATATCATCGCAGGGAGGGAAGGGGCAAGTATCTTCCGGCTGCCGAGTACAGTTTCGTTACCCAGTCGAACGGGAGGGGAGTTTATTCATTCTGTATGTGTCCCGGCGGGTTTGTCGTTCCGGCGGCGAGCGGTCCGAAGCAGGTCGTCGTGAATGGGATGTCTCCCTCTAATCGTGGTTCCCGTTGGTCTAACTCCGGAATGGTGGTCGAAATTCGTCCGGAAGATTATACCGAACTGATGAAACAGGAAGAAGTGACAGTCCCGGCCGATTCGCCACTGGCTTTGATGGCCTTTCAGGAACGGCTGGAAGAAGTCTGCTGGTTGAACGGAGGCATGAAACAGACGGCACCGGCACAGCGTATGAACGATTTTGTAAACAAGAAAAACTCCTTCGATCTGCCTGTTTCCTCTTATACTCCCGGTTTGCTGGCTTCTCCGCTTCATTTCTGGATGCCGGAATTTGTAACCCGCCGTTTGCGTGAAGGTTTTCGTTATTTCGGAAAGGTATCGAAAGGCTTTCTTACCAATGAAGCACTGATGATCGGTGTCGAAACACGAACTTCTTCTCCCGTCCGTATTCTTCGGGACCGTGACACCTATCAGCATGTTACGATAAAAGGACTTTTCCCTTGCGGGGAAGGAGCCGGTTATGCAGGTGGTATTGTGTCGGCTGCGATCGATGGGGAACGTTGCGCGGAAGGAGTGGCGGCATTGGAAAAGTAACAGTTGCCAACTGAATAAAGAAATACTATTTGATAAATTTTAGAAAGAACAATTATGAGGTTTAGTAATGTAAGATTATTAGTCAAAGACTACAAAAAATGTTTTAATTTTTATGCCGGGCAGCTTGGTTTAGAGCCTGCTTGGGGAGATGAAAACAGTGGTTATGCAAGTTTTAAAGTAGCAGATGGAATAGAAGGATTTGCTCTTTTTGTATCCGACTGGATGGCTCCGTCAGTGGGCAATGCAGATAAAGAATTACCTGTGGGATTTCGAGAGAAATCACTTGTATCATTCAGTGTGGATAATGTCGATAACACTTATATGACTCTGAAAGATAAGGGTGTGATATTCGTTAATGAACCAACCGATATGGCTGATTGGGGAGCGCGCACAGTACATCTGCGTGATCCCGAAGATAATTTAATAGAACTTTTTTCACCCTTAGCTCCAGAACAATATAGCGAAGAATTAATAGAAGAAAATAAGAAATTCCAGTAAATAGAATTATTCTTTCAGCCGTTCCTCGATCTCGTTCAGCAAATTGACCCTTTCCAGCGAGAACGTACTGTCATGTGCTTGCAGGTATTCCAGCAATTCTTTAGCCCGCAGGAGTATTTGCGGTTGGTTTTCCGGTTGGAGGTAACTGTCCTCGATCAGGGTCTTGATTGCTATTTCAAGGCGTAACACACCGCCGTTATCTTCATTGTCCAGAGAACGGAGAATCTCTTCGGGAGATGTGGTCATCAGGAAATCCTGATCCAGTTTGAGTGAACTGTAGACCGTTTGTATTAACTCCGGATTTTTACGGGCAGCGTTAGCATTCCGGTTGAAGATGATCTGGGCGATCACTTTGCCCAGTTCTTCTATCTGGACCATGATAAAGTCTCTTTTTAACATATAAATGATGTTTTATTCAATAATAACACTAATGATTCTGATATCTTTTTTAGGACGGTCATATTGATCTTTCGGCTGGTTGGCAATGATATCCAACACATCGAATCCTTCGGTCAGTTCGCCGAAGATGGTATAAATACCATCCAGGTGGTGGCATCCGCCGTCTGTGGTGTATGCCTTCCGTTGCTCGTCTGTAAAGATCAGGTGTCCCGGCGTTGCCAGGATCATGGAATCTATCTGGGCGTTGACGGCTGTTACCCGTTTGTTGTATTCCCGCTTGTTGCTTTGTTTCAGCATTTTTAAGTCGACGGCAATAGGACGGTAGAACTTATCCAGCGCTTTTTTTCGTATGTCCTGGTTGGCAATCAATTCCAACGTATCCAGTTCTCCGTTGCGATAGACTTTCCCCTGTACGATAAAGAACTGCGACATATCCGATTTCTTTTCCGGATTGACATCATCGTTTTGACGCGGGGCGGCCAGCGCACCTCTCTTGTGGAAATATTTATCGTTCAACTCCGGCATGATCTCCGCCGACGAATCACCAAAACCGCAACGGGCTCCGGCCGGTGCATTCTTTGAGTCGGGCGCTCCTCCCTGGATCATAAACTCTTTGATCACACGGGTAAAAAGTGTCCCGTTGAACTCGCCTTGTCTGGCCCGGGCGATAAATGTACGGACATGATTCGGGACATCGTCATACAGCCGGGCTTTCATGGTCCCTACGTTCGTGTTGATAATTACTGTCTTTTCAGAGCTTTGAGCATTAAGCCCTGTCGCGGCAAATAACAAAGCAAGTGCTATACGATATATTTTCTTCATGATCTTTTTATTTTTCCCGGGTAAAGATACTGTTTATGTTGTTAAACACAAACTAAATGTATACCTTTGCGAACTTTATTTAATGGCAAAAAGATTTTTTAATATAATAGTATGAATTGGATCAATGATTTATTATGGGGCGAAGGCATTGGCCACTCCATCCTGTTGCTCTCTTTCGTTATTGCGGCAGGTATTCAATTGGGAAAAATTAAAGTATTTGGTGTATCGTTAGGGATCACACTGGTACTGTTTGTGGGGATCATTTTAGGGCATTTCGGCTTTACGATCAATCACAATGTTATCCACTTTTTTAAAGAATTTGGTCTTATATTGTTCGTCTACTCGGTAGGTATGCAGGTGGGACCTGGATTTTTCTCCTCTTTTAAGAAAGGTGGTATTACGTTGAATATGCTGGCTTGCGGGATTGTATTCCTGGGGGTGGTAACAGCTATTATCCTGCATTATGCAACCGGCATTCCGATGCCGACGATGGTCGGTATCCTGTCAGGAGCTGTAACGAATACCCCGGGTCTAGGTGCTGCACAACAGGCATTCTCCGATATGTACGGATCAACGGACAATACGATAGCGTTAGGATATGCAGTTGCTTATCCGTTGGGTGTTATCGGTATTATCCTGTCGATTATATTTATCCGTTACGTGTTCCGGGTTAACTTTGACAAGGAAAACGAACAGTTGAACAATGAAGATGCTTCCCATACGAATGAGGCAAAACCTGTTTCATTAATCGTGAAGAACCCGGCTGTTTTCGGTAAGAGTGTCGGTGAGTTATCAAACCTTCTGGAACATCGTGATTTCGTTATTTCACGTATCTGGCACGATAGCGACAAGCAGATTGAAATCGTATCTGCCAATACCGTATTGATGGAGAATGACAAGGTTTTTGTCATTACTACGGAGCAGGATGCCCAAACGATTAAAACTTTCATTGGTGAAGAGATCGATATGGAGCGTAAACAATGGATTCGTATGGAAAGCCAGTTTATCAACCGCCGTATCCTGATTACAAAACCGGAACTGAACGGTAAGCGTCTGGGTCAGTTGAAACTGCGTAAACTGTATGGTATCAATATAACCCGTATCAACCGTGCCGGTGTCGACCTGGTTGCAACGCCGCATCTGACCCTTCAGGTGGGTGACCGTGTAAATGTAGTAGGTACTGAAACTGCCGTAACGAACGTAGAGAAGGTATTGGGTAACTCGATGAAACGTTTGAACGAGCCGAACCTTATCACTATCTTTATCGGTATTGCTTTAGGTATTGTATTGGGAAGTATTCCTATTACTTTCCCGGGTATTCCCCAGCCGGTAAAATTGGGATTGGCTGGTGGTCCGCTTATCGTGGCTATCCTGATCAGCCGTTTCGGTTATAAATATAAGTTGGTGACTTATACGACTCAGAGTGCCAACCTGATGTTGCGTGAGATCGGTATAACGTTGTTCCTGGCCTGTGTCGGTATCAGTGCGGGTGACGGTTTTGTCGACACGATCGTGAACAATGGAGGTTTTGCCTGGATCGGTTACGGCTTTATCATCACTACCGTACCTTTGCTGATTATCGGTTGTATCGGCCGCTATTTCTGCAAAGTGAATTATTTCACGCTGATGGGTCTGATTGCCGGTAGTACGACCGACCCGCCTGCACTGGCCTATTCAAACGCAACGGCAGGTAACGATGCACCGTCTGTGGGATACGCAACAGTTTATCCGTTGACGATGTTCCTGCGAGTGTTGACAGCACAATTGTTGATATTGTTCTTTGCGTAAACAAACAATTCATAGATAGGAAAGGTGTTTGAGTTTTTATCAGACACCTTTTTTATTGGGGCTAATAGATATTTGCCATACTAACCAGCGGCTCGTACAGCTTCTCGATGTCCTGGGCATCGATTTCAAGAGTCAGCTGGTCGCCGGGCAGGATCGTTTGTCCGGCAGGAGGGAAGTCTTTGCGGTCGCGGTGGATATTGATGATGATGCAGTTATTGGGCAGGTGGAGCGTATCGACCAGCTTCCCGTCGAAATAAGAACCTGCCATGACTTCGACATCTAGTATCAGCCGTTTTTCTTCCTGAAAGATCGGTTTCTTGATCATCTCTTCATAAAACATGACGTTGAAAGGCTTTATTTCCAGTAACTCGGTAAAATAATACGTCAGTCCTCCGACAACGATCGAAGGATAGAACACTTCGAAATGGCCGGTGATCTCTGTTATCAGGAGAATGGCGGTGATGGGAGTACGTACCACGGCAACCAGGAATGCAGCCATCCCGATCAACATGACGTAACTTATATTTTCCGGTGCGATGATGCCCTGCTGCACCAGCAATAAGGCACAGATCTTTCCTAGTAATCCCCCTGTTACCAGTGTCGGAATAAAACTGCCACCCGGCAGTCCGGATGAAAAGGAATAGACGGTAAACACCATATGCAGCAACATCATCCCGGTTATCCACAGGATGCTCTCTTTTCCGCCTAAAGCCTGTTCCATCAGGAACTGTTCGCCGCCTCCGGTCAGATCCGTTAACGTCAGTGAAATGGTATAGGCCATGATCAGTAATCCAAGCAACTTGATGTATTCCGGTTGTTTTATGGCCGGATATAACCTTTTCACGTAAAGCATCAACAGCGAATAGAACTTTCCGAAAACGGAGACGATGACGGCGAACAAGAGGAATAGTTTGATCTGTAACGAGAATGACAAATCCGGTGCCACGGCATTTATCTCATGATAGGGATTTATAGGAAAGATCATATTGGCAATGGTTCCGGCAACCACTCCGGCCAGTATGGTTGTGATAGCCGTTTTGGGCGCATCAAACCGTTCGATCGATTCGATAACCAGCGTAGCAGCTGCCAAAGGAGCGGCAAAGGCAGCCGCCAGTCCGGCTCCGGCACCGGCTGCCAGCAATTGTTTCCGTTCACCGCTCAGGATATGTCCCCATTTACCGACCAGGTCACCGATATACGATCCCATCTGGACGGACGGCCCTTCGCGCCCCATGGAAAGGCCGCTGCTTAATGTCAGTACTCCGCCGGCAAATTTAGCCAGCAGTTGCCGTAAAGAATGCTTATAGACAATTCTTCCGTTGATCGCCCCGCGTGTTTGTGAAATACCGCCACCCGATATATAAGGCCATCGCCTCACCATCCAGGCAACAAACAGGAGGACCCCCCAGAAGGTAAGGAAAGCAATCATATGAAGATACCAGGGTGGCGACGATTCAAAGAAATTCTTTCGGTAATTGTAGAATAACTGTAATAAATAGTGATAGGGAACTGCCACCAACCCGGTCAGCAACCCTACAATGAGGCTCACGAAATAGAGCCTGGCATCCACTAGTTTCAGTTTTAATATCCTCCAGTTTACCTTCATAAGCTCGATAAAAACAAGACTGAATCAGGTTTGGTTTTAGCAGAAGTTCATTATCAAATTATCTTTTACATTTGTTCTATATAATCTAATTAAAAAAACAACTTTATGGAAACATCGTATGTAAAAGAAGTAAAAAGAAATTTTCGGGGAAATTTATTGAATTATATCAGTTTTCTTGAAAAAGAGAAAAGTGGATCAGCCCAAAGTACAGCTTCCCTCTATAAGGTAACCCTGGGACATTTGGAGCGGTTCGTAGGTACGGATATTTTAAAAATGAAGCAAGTGACCCCCCTGTTGGTGAAAGATTTTGTATCTTATCTGCAATTCCTCAATTTGAGTCCTAATTCGGTAACCAACTACACCAGTATATTCCGTACCGTATTCAACAGTGCTGTATCTGAAAATCTGGTTACACCTGAAACAAATCCTTTTCAAAAAATACATCTTCGCCCCGTATCCACTTATAAACGTTCAGTGGGGATACAGGTCATTAAAGATATGACGGAATTGGATTTAAAAGGGAAGAAGCGTCTTGATTTTGCCCGCGATCTGTTCTTGTTCAGTTTTATGGCATGCGGAATGGCGTTTGTTGACTTGGCGCATCTGACACAAAATAATGTACGTGGCAATGTACTTGTCTATTACCGTGTGAAGACAAAAACAGAAATTCGCGTGACGATTACTTCGGGTATGCGTCGTTTATTGGAAAAATATGCCAGGGAGAATTCCAATCTGCTATTTCCTGTATTACAATCGGAAGAGGTTTCTTATGAGAGATATAAAGTCGCTTTAAGAACATACAACCGACGGTTGGCTACGATAGGGGATATGATAGATTGTCCGGTAAAACTGACCTCCTATGTGGCCCGTCATTCCTGGGCTATGCAGGCAAAAGAAAATTCTGTTTCGGTTGCAGTCATCAGTCAGGCCTTGGGGCATACTTCCGAAAAAACAACACTCTTTTATTTAAAAGAATTGGATCAAAATATCATTGACAGGGTTAATTTGAAAATCATTGACTTTGTGGAAAAATGGGTAAGCAAGAGTAATTGCAAGAATTGACGCTTATTTACGGAATAAGGGTCATTGTTTATAAACTGGTAGAATTATAATTACGAAATCTATACCCCATACTACCAGATTGCTTGAAAATCTTTGACAGTGCAAAAGTAAAAAATTACTATTGATAAAATTGTAGTAAGAAGAAAATTTGTGTCTTAAAAAAGATTAATATTAAGATAATCTCATTGAAATTCGTGAAAAAACGATGCGGAAAGACCTAAAAATGAAACCATTATGAAATTCAAGATTAACTGCGATAAAATCATTAACAGATCTTAGCAGGACACTCCAACTATCAGAAATAAATAGATTGACATTTATTTAAGGAATCCTGAGTTTAGTAATATTATTTTACTAAATAAACACTATCATTTTCCATTTCCAGTTTCTTGTCCTTTCCTTTTTCAGACAACTGATTATTTCCAGGTTATATATAGATTGTAAATAGACATCGTTATTGATTTTTTACTTACTCTATATATAAAACATGCTAGTATATAGTTGATATATAGTGGTTTAAACTCAATGACCCTTATTCCGTAAATAAGGGTCAAAATAAAAAACACTAGTATGTCACCCTCAGGAATGGGACTGACGACCTTTGTTATATCAACCCTCAAATAATAAATGCATGTTAACTAATTCATTTTTAGTTGTTTTGGATGTTGTTGCCGGAGAGCCATTGAAAAGTAAGATATCTTTATTTCTTTGTTTGATTTTGTCATTTTTCTTTTCTCTGATGTTTCTTCCTCAAATTTTGAATATATCGCGACGTAAACAATTATATGATACGCCGAATAGGCGGAAGTGTCATCATGAAAGAATTCCCCGTTTAGGTGGCTTGGCATTTTTTCCTTCCATTGTTTTGTCTATGTCATTAGTAGTCGGTTATCGTTATTTGATTGGTTTTCAGATGAATCACCAATTAAATGGCAATATATTGTTGGAGTTTTTGTTTTTGTCGGCAGGATGTTTGTTCCTGTATATGACTGGAGTAGAGGATGATTTAATAGGGGTTCGTTATTGTAAGAAATTTTTTATACAATTTGCCGTGGCTTCTTTACTTCCGGTATCCGGTTTCTATCTGGATAATTTATACGGATTGTTTGGGGTGTACATATTGCCGGAATATATCGCGATTCCGTTTACAGTCTTGTTGATTGTTTTCATAACAAATGCTGTCAATCTGATCGATGGCATCGACGGATTGGCAGCGGGAGGGAGTGCTTTCTCTTTCCTGGTGATTGGGCTGATGTTTTCTCTCAAAGGGTTATGGCTATATTCGATGTTGGCTTTTTCGGCGTTGGGTTGCCTGATTCCCTTTCTATATTTTAATGTATGGGGCCGTACTGCCAAAGGAACCAAGATGTTTATGGGAGATGCCGGAGCGTTGTCGTTGGGATATCTGTTGTCTTTTCTGGTCATTAAATATGCTGTGTATGTATCGGAAACGGAACCGGATGTAAAGAATCTGGTAATTCCGTTTACCTTATTATTCATTCCGATGTTCGACGTCCTTCGTGTCATGTTGGTACGTGCTATGCACCACCGTCCCTTATTTATTGTCGATAAGAATCATTTGCATCATAAATGTTTGGCTGCGGGCATGACTCATTTACAGGCAACGGAACTTATTCTGGTATTTACAATCGTATTATTGGTCCTGAATAATTGGTTGACAGGCTTCTGTAATATAACTATTATATTGATAGTCGATTTGCTGCTCGGTATCTTGTTGAGTAAATCATTGAAAATATGGAAAAGAAAATGATTTCGGTCATTGTACCGGTTTATAATGTGGAGAAATATTTGCCGGCTTGCCTGGACAGTATTTGCCATCAAACATTGAAAGAACTGGAAATTATACTGGTAGATGACGGCTCGACCGATAACAGCGGGCGTATTGCAGAACAGTATGCCTTGCAGGACAAACGTATCAGGGTGGTACATCAGAGAAACGGAAATCCGGGAGCGACACGTAATGTCGGGTTAGAATTGGCGACAGGAGAATATATCGGATTTGTCGATTCGGATGATTGGATCGAACCGGAGATGTTTGCTTCTCTTTATGTGAAAGCGGAAACGGATAACCTGGATATTGTCGTTACAGGGGTAACAACAGAATGGCTGCGTGATAACCGGAAAAAGGAAAACCGATTTGTAGAATCGATTACAGAATGGCCGGCAGTAACATCACTGGATGCTTTTCTATTGTTGAAAGAGAAAAAAATGTTTGCGGTAGCCTATAATAAATTATACCGCTCCGAGTTACTGAAAAAACAAAAAGTCCGGTTTATGGAAATGTTACCCCATGAAGATTTGGTATTCAACCTGCGTGCATTTTCGTTTGCCGAAAGAATCGGTTTTATTCCGGATAGCAGTCCTTATCATTATTTATGCCGGGATGAGATGAGTGCTGCCGGTTCTTTTTCATCAGACCATTTGCAGGCCTGTCAACTGACGGAAGATGCGTTTCGTCACTTTTTCAGAATACATGACTGGAATAGCAATGATATGGAATCCTATCTGAGGTCTGGAAGAATTACCGATTATTCTGCGTATGCGGCAAGTTTTTATAAAAAGAATTGTCCTCTTACGCGCAGGGAACGTATCGAATGTCTGGAAAAGGAATTTAAGCAAAACGGCTTATTAAGACGGGATCTCATATTGTCACGTCCTGCCGGTTTCCAGCAAAGAATGTTTTATTTCTTTCTGTTTAAAACAACTTCCGGAATGACAGATAGTTATTATCGGATTTTATTCTATATGCGGTATCATTTTGATGGTGTTTACCGTATTTTCAGACGACTTATATCTAAATAACATATGATTACCATTGTAATTTTGTATACAGAGCTAATGCCTTATAATGTAATAGTTATAAAGGCGTTGGTCGATAGGGAATGCCATGTACATGTCGTATTGTCGGATTCAAACAAGAAGACACCTTATTTGCCTCCCCAGTTGGAAGGCGTCACGTATTACAACCGTTCTTCGTTTTGGGATCCCGACCATTTATTCCGCTTGGTAAAAAGGTTGGAACCTGATTTGATTTGGACTGCCGGTTGGATAGATCCCTTATATAACGAAGTGGCAGGCAAAGTTCGTAAGCAACTGCATATACCCGTAATAGCCAGTAGCGATACCCAATGGAGAGGGGGAATGCAATGGTTCAATGTCCTGGTATCCCGTTTTCGTCATCGCAGGTGGTTCAGCCATTTGTTTGTATCGGGTGAGCCGCAGGTTGCTTATGCACGTAAATTGGGATTTCGCCAGGAACAGATTCTGATGCATAATTTATCGGCCGATGTGGAGTTATTCCATAACGTCGATTTGAAAATGCGGGAAAAAGAATATCCGCGTCGTTTAGTATTTATAGGTAGATTTTCGAAAGAAAAAGGCTTGGCGTATCTTTTGGAGGCCTGGAATACGATACCGGATCGTAAAAACTGGAAATTGGTATTGATAGGGAACGGACCGGATTATCCTAAACTGAAAGGATATCCGGATGTCGAAATAAAAGATTTTATGCCGCAGGAAGAATTGGCGGAAGAGCTGGAAAAGGCGGGTGCATTTATTTTACCTTCTGTTACCGAACCCTGGGCACTGGTGATACATGAAGCCGCTTGTGCCGGTTTACCGATACTGGCATCCGCTTGTTGCGGTGCCGTGAGTTGTTTTGTGAAAGACGGGGAAAACGGATTTTTGTTTAAGCCGGCGAATAAACGTTCTATTCGTAAAGCTATCGAACGTTTTATCCGTTTGCCGGAGTGGCAGTGGGTACAAATGGGGCGGAGAAGCAGGAAACTGTCAGAGAGGATTACACCGTCGAAAGTTGCCGATTGTATTTTAGCCGTATTGAAATGATGGTTGCCACGACGGATATTCTTTCCCGCATTGCATTGCCGGGTGTCCTTTTGTTGACACTGACAAAGGTCATACCTTATTTTTATCCTATTCCGGATAATGTATACTATGCTGTATTTTTAGTCCTTTTTATCTGGTTTGTTTTACGGGGAGGTTTGAAAATATCATACACTTACATACCTTTTCTGGTTGCCTTGTTTATCTCTATCTGGGTGAATGAGATTCCTGCTTATTTTAAAGTATGGTTCCGGGTTCTGGCTTTTTTATCTGTAGTCTTTGCTGTCGGCCCTTTCTTTATAAATCCGTATATGGTTACGTGGAGGCGTTTGCTTTTTGTATATGTGTTAGCGGTTATCCGGTGGATTGTGATAATCTCATTCTTAGCATGGGCATTCAGGTTACCTTTTGTACATGGGTACAGCGGTTTCCGTGGATTGACAAATCAATCCATGCTGCTCGGTCCGTTAGCAGGTATTTCAATGGTATATAGTTTGTACCGTTTTTATTTGTCTTCCGGAATTTGTGAACGATATAAACAAATTGGAATTACGGTTATTTCATTCGCCGTACTATTACTGGCCGGTTCCCGTGCCGCATTGGCAAGTTCTGTTATGGCTGTTGCTTTTTTTTATAGCCGGATTTATCGTCATCGTGTGGAACGGTTGGCACGGCTCGTATTTATGCTGGCTATATTAGCTGTATTGACAGCCGGTATTTGGTGGCCTTATACGGAAAGAATACGTTCTAAAATGGAAGGTGGTAAAATAGCAGGTAGTTTGACCCGTTCACGAGATGATTTATGGGATGCCCGTATGACCGAATTTAAGGGATTTCCCATCTTTGGAGTCGGATTTGCTACCGTAAAGCCTGACTACGCAAAGACAAACAAAGTAAATCTGGAGACCGGGACTATTGAACCGGGGAGCAGTTGGTTATTTCTGCTGTCTTCAATGGGGATAACGGGTTTCCTGGCTTTTTTTATTCCGTATCTGTCTTTTATGTACCGGATGTTCCAAAGGGAATCGGTCGGTATAAATGGCTATTTTTTGGGTTCTCTGTTGTTTTTGTTCTTTTTTCACCTGTTTTTTGAAGGGTATGTAGTGTCTTCGGGGGCCTACTTATGTTTTTTTCTGTGGCTGTTGTTGTCGGAGTGTAATAAAGTAATTAATGTAAAATAATTGTTCGATATGATACAAATCATACCTTCGGAGTTGAAACGTTTGTATAAAGTATTGCCTCGTTTATACAGGTTACGGTTGTTGAAGGTCGGTATTTCTGTTTTTATTATGGCGGTTTTGGATTTGGTGGGGACCGGCGTTTTATTACCTGTTTTATTGCTGGTGCTTAATGAGAATATCATCATGGAAAATCGCCATATGGCCTTATTTTACAGTTGGATGGGATTTGACAGTATCCGGTCGTTTGTATTTTTTATCTGTATAGTAGTATTGCTTTTTTCAATTATACGTGTTTGTCTGTCTGCCTGGTTGCAGTATAAACAGAACAAACGGTTATTTTATATATCCAGTTATTTGTCCCTTCAGCTTTATCAGAGTTATTATTCACGGGGGTATTTATTCATCAAGCAAAACAACAGCCATAAGTTGATTAATCAGGTCAACAGTGTAGCCGGTAATTTAATACAAGGTTATTTTGTACCTTATGCCCAATTACTTTGTGAGTTTTTTGTTACAACCTCTATTCTGGTCGGATTGATTACATTCAATATCTATGTATTTTTACTGGTCGTTTTCACATTTGTCCCTATTACATGGACCTATTATCGTTTTTCCCGTTCCCGGATAAAAGAATACGGGAAACAGTTGAATCTGTTGAATCCCCAGAGGGGCAAATTATTACAACAGACATTTATCGGGTTTACGGATATGGAAATGAATAATACTTTTTCCAACAGCTTTTCGCGATTCACGGCCCTGTTGAAAAAACAAAACAGTTTGACTGTCCGTAATTTTATTTTGACTAATTCTTTACAAAAAGTATTGGAGGTGGCTATTGTGTCTTCGGTGGTGGTGTTGATTATTGCAACACAGTTATTTAAACTTCCATCCATAGGGCTGATAGTCGGTATATTTGCCATCGCCGTTTACCGGGTGTTACCGGGTATTATAAAAGGTACGGGATATATTTTTCAGATGCGGGGTAATTCGTTTGCGTTGAACCTGTTATCCGATCTTGAGTCCGGGCAGGTTACACAGGTCATAACGGAACAAGTTCCGATCGAGTTCGGGCATTCGATAACAATCCGGGATATTTGTTTTTCTTATGATGGAAAAGCTCCCATATTCGATCATTATAATCTGGAGATACATAAAGGCGATTTTATTGGTTTCCGGGGAGAGTCCGGTTCGGGTAAATCGACCTTGTTTCATTTGATACTGGGGTTTTTGCAACCGGATTCGGGAGGAGTTTATGTGGATGATGCTCTTTTGTCTGCCGATAAACTGACCTCCTGGCGGAGCCGCATCGGCTATGTGTCGCAACAATTGTTTATGGTGGAAGGTACGTTACTCGATAATATCGTAATGGGGTATAATAGTGAACATCCGGATATGGACCGGATCGACCGGGTTCTCCGTCTGGCTTCGCTGAATCATTTTGTCGGTTCTCTGCCCAAAGGTGTTTATACACCGGTGGGGGAAGGCGGAAGCCTGTTGTCGGGAGGTCAGCGCCAACGGTTGGGGATTGCCCGGGCTTTATACAAGAAAGCAGAGATTCTGATGTTCGACGAAGCGACTTCTTCTCTGGACGAGACAACGGAGCATGCGATCAACGACTCTATTATCCGGCTTTCTGAGGAGTGTCCGGGATTGACGTTACTGGTTATTTCCCATCGTCCGGAATCGTTATCTGTTTGTCGCCGGATCGTGGATATATGTAATATACAATAACAATGTATATTAACTTAGTATGTGATCCCGGGACAAGCCCGGGATCACAGGATAGTGACTTCTGACACCTTCCCGCTAAAGGAAAAGGATTATGCCAGCAATTTTAGCAAATACCCTCCCGTTGCACAGAGAATCAGTGCCGTACCCATTATTTTTTCGGGTGCAGGGAAGGTTTCCCTGATATTGAGAGTATCGCCCCGACCGCTGCCAGCGCCACTTCCGTATTCTGATGGCGGACAGCCAGGATAGCCAGTATCGTCAACCACAGGTTGACCGGGTTTGTGTTTCCCTTTGCCCCGAAAAATCAAACGGGCGATCGTAGTCAGGAAACCGAGGATAGCTTCAAGATATTTCATAGGAATAATTTTAATGTGTCAATATGCCAATATGCAAATGTGCCAATTGAGCGGTTATTTATTTCATATAGTTGCAAATCGTAATCAGCAGTTTTCGGTAGGCTTCGCAGTTGTCGCCGTTTTGTTCGCTGATGTAGCGGCTGTAGGCGATTTCCTTGGCATAAGCCTCGGGATAAATGCTGATGGCAGCAGCCGTCGGATAGACTGTACGGATCAACCGGGCAAAATCAAAGAAACTTTGTTGATCCGATTCGTATATACGAAATTGCAGATGAGAGATTCCTCCGTCCTCTATTCTGAGCGTTTTCGCTCCTTTCCAGTAGAGGGTAGATTGTCCGTATCCGGTAAGTCCGAAATAGTTGTGGTATGTCCGGCAAAGAACACTTTCACCCCAACCGCTTTCGATGGCCGCTTGTGCCAGTATGATATCCGGATTCAGCTTGAAATGTTCCCCGGCCGCTTGGGCAGCCGGAAGGAACTGTTTGAAGAATGCTTGCTTATCCATGCCTATTCGATTTCAGGACGATCTTCGGAACCGCTGCCGCCATTGTTGTTGGCATCGGGATCGATGATCGGTTTCAGCTCTTCAAATTTGGCATTTTTCTTGATATCGGCAAGCATAGTGCCCGATACGTATACGATGCGTGCATCGTTAAAGAGAGAGGTATTGAAATCATCTTTTGTGGCAGCCCCTTTGCTTCCTGCAACCATGCGGAAGTTTCCGAGGCGGCCCATACTGATGATATCGCCTTCTTCGAGGCGTTCCTGCATGACCGAAAGCAAGCCTTCGATCACCAGCATGACATCCCCGATAAATGCGGTGCTTCGCATGGCGATCATGCTGCATAACTTTTCGAAACTGACTTTCTTCAATGCCCGGACCTGTGCATAATACAGCTCGGAACCTGCGGCAGCGTCTTTACGCATGTCGGGACGTTTTACGAGGTGATAATTTAAAGCCATGGGAAATAATTTTTTAATTTGACAATGTGCCAATATGCCAATGGAAATACTCCGAAAGCTATTGACGGTTAACTGGTTGGTTATCGATAACAGTTCAAAGGTACGACGGTGGGAGAGTGTCGTTTCCGGTTAACTCCGGTTGTGTACGGTTATGTATGGATAAAGGCTGATATGTCTGGCTATAAAATGATTTCAGTTGGAATATATAGAGGTAAATGCTTGTTTTTCTGTTATTTATTTTGTAAATTTAAAGCATAAACCAATTAGAAACAGCAGGATATGAATAAGGAAACGGAACAACCGGAAGTACATGTAAAAGTACGTAGTTACGGACTAACAGAGTTGGGTTTGTTATATAACCCGTCCTTGCAGCCCGATTCGGCAGCGAAAGCCATCAAGCGTTGGATTGCCTTCAACAAGGACCTGACAACCGCCTTGCAGCAATCCGGCTGGCGCAAAGGCCAGCGCAAGTTTACACCTTTGCAGACGCAACAGATATTCAGGTTTCTGGGAGAGCCTTGAGAATTGAAAATTAGGAATTGAAAATTGAAAATTAGACAGTACGTACGGTATAATTATTTATCTTTGTGTGATAGTTGCCGATAATGACAAGTAATAATTAGGAAATAGTTTCGATATGAATACGAAAACCAGAAAACTTCCGGTCGGGATACAGAGCTTCGAAAAGGTTCGTGAAGGAGATTTTGTATATGTAGACAAAACCGATTTGTTATATCGATTGGTTCAGTCCGGTAATCCCTATTTTTTAAGCCGTCCGCGGCGTTTTGGTAAAAGTTTGTTTCTTTCGACATTAGAAGCCTATTTTCAAGGTAAAAAGCATCTGTTTAAAGGTTTAGCGGTTGAAAAACTGGAACAGGACTGGAAAATATATCCGGTATTGCATCTGGATCTGAATGCTGAAAAATATGATTCTCCTAAAGCTCTTGAAGCTATTCTGAGTTCTCATCTTACACGGTGGGAAGATTTATACGGGAAAGGAAAAGATGAACAAACCCTTTCCACCCGCTTTGCCGGTATTATTCGCCGTGCAGAAGAAAAAACAGGTATGCAGGTTGTCATATTGGTAGATGAATACGATAAACCATTATTACAAGCATTAGGTAATGAGACTTTGACGATAGAATATCGTAATACATTGAAAGCTTTTTATGGCGTTCTTAAAAGTCTGGATGGCCACCTGAAATTTGTCTTTCTTACAGGAGTAACCAAGTTTGCGCATGTAAGCGTATTCAGTGATTTGAATCAATTGGTAGATATCAGTATGAATTCGGATTATGCGGCTATCTGCGGAATAACATCCGAGGAATTGCGTTCGAATTTTATACCGGAACTAGAGGTCCTTAGTCTTGAAATGAATTTTGCATTGGATGAGACTATCCATCAGATGAAGCTTAAATATGACGGTTATCATTTCCGGGAAGAAACTCCAGGCATATTTAATCCGTTCAGTGTCTTAAATTGTTTACATACGCGTCGTTTTGATAATTACTGGTTTCAAACAGGAACTCTTACTTTTCTGGTTGAATTATTGAAAAAGAGTGATTATGATTTGCGGTTGCTTTTGGAAGGTGTGGAAATGCGTGCTTCTGCTTTTTCGGAATATCGTATGGAGGCGAATAATCCAATACCGCTACTCTATCAAAGCGGTTATCTGACAATCAAAGGATATGATAAAGAGTTTGCTTTATATACATTGGCTTTCCCGAACGAAGAAGTAAAATATGGCTTCGTCGATTTTATTACCCCTTTTTATACTGCAGTCACTGAAGATGAAAACGGTTTTTACATCGGTAAGTTCGTTCGCGAACTGCGTGCAGGAAATGTAGATGCGTTTATGAACAGGTTGAAAGCCTTTTTTGCAGATTTTCCTTATGAGTTGAATGAAAAAACAGAACGTCATTACCAAGTTGTTTTTTATCTTGTATTCAAACTTATGGGGCAGTTTTGCGATGCTGAAGTTCATAGTGCCCGTGGCCGTGCCGATGCTGTTGTAAAAACCAGTGATTACATCTATGTATTTGAGTTTAAACTGAACGGGACTACAGAAGAAGCTCTGCAGCAGATTGATGATAAAGGTTACCTGATTCCTTATCAGGCAGATGGGCGCCGGTTAGTAAAAGTCGGTGCTTCTTTTAGTGCGGATGAACGGAATATTGCAGGCTGGGAAGTGATTTTTAATTAACGATGAATTTTTTAAACAGAAGAAAGATATGGCAAAGAAAATACCTTACGGATTGACAGATTATGTGTTACTCATGACAGACATAAATATGCATCCGATGAAAAGGTAAAGAGCAGTACAGGTAACACCCGTCTGCGTCTCCTTGCCGCAGTTTACAGAGGCTGGCAACCGGTAGCAATGCAGGAATTTGAGTGATGTTGATACATTCCTTATTCTAGTCCAAAGGTCAGAGAATTACAATCGTATTTAGAATGCATGATGTTTTTGTCGAAAATTACAACCAGTTGCTATAAACAAACACTCAAATCTGATAAATCTTGAACCAAACCTTACCTCTGATTATATCAACGGAACAATCAATATGAAATCGTTCAAAAAACCGTATAAGGACTACCGCTGTTTTATGGCTGGTATTCTATCGGCTTTTAGTGCCTGGATGTAATTTGAATCTAATAATAGAATTAATAATCAATGGAAGAAATATTTAAATGTACCTATTCTCTTTGCCGGGAGGGCAAAGAGAATAGGTTAACATATCCGGCTTGTTGCGTGTAAAAAAATGATGCCGGGTTCTTGTCGGATTGTATTGAATCCTGTATCGAGCTGTTGAAAGAAACGGTTCGTAATATATCGAAAAGAGATAATTTGTATTAAAATCTTACATAAATCATACGAAAAACAATTAGTATATGAAAAATAATCAAGTACATTATTATTGGCTGGACCTGATTCGTTTTCTGGCTGCATTTTTAGTTCTTTCATCTCATTTTAGAGGAGCTTTTTTTGTGGAATATGGATTACTTCCAGCTGAACAGCAAAATGCTTTTATGTCTTTTTTTTATTTAGTGACTCGTTTGGGACATGAGGCGGTTCTGATTTTTTTTGTGATGAGTGGTTTCTTGGTAGGAGGGCGTGTGCTTGAACGATTAAAAAATGGAGTTTTTGATTTGAAGACTTATGGGATAGATCGTTCGGTTCGTATTTTGTTACCATTGGTCTCTACATTGTTATTTCTTATACTCACAAACTTTATTCAAGGAATTGATACGGATTGGATAGCTTGGTTTGGAAATTTACTGTCGCTTCAGGGTATTTATTGCTCCAGCGTGATTGATCCTTTATGGTCTTTGTCGTATGAAGTTTGGTTTTATATTTTAGCAGGCTCCCTGGCAATGCTTTTTAAAAAGCATATAAATGGAATAGCTATTCCATTTATAATATTATTAATTTGTTTGTTGGTTTTTACGAAGCTGAACCCTGCCTATCTTTTCATTTGGGTTATGGGAGCCATTACCTATTGGGTACAACCTAAAACATGTAATAAGTTTTTATTGTGTGTGGCTTTATTGGCTATGATTATATTGATAGGAACTTTGCAGTTTACTCGCGTATCACGTTCGCTTTCTTTGGGAGAATATAGTTCTTTTTTACCGAATAGAGATGCATTGGAGTTGTTGTTTTCTTTTACTTTTTGTTTGTTTTTGCAGCAAGTTATTTTGATTTGTCCGGTTAATTGTCTTGCTAGATTTATAAATAGCATGGGCACGAAGTTTGCTGCATTTTCATATACTCTTTATTTAACCCATATGCTTGTTCTTCGGTTACTGGAATATTATGGGGCACCGAAAAGTACGAGTGTAAATTGGTTTTCTGTAGGGTATTACATAGGGGAACTGATTTTGAGTATGATAGTCGCCTATTTTATTTATTGGATATTTGAAAAACGTACGGCTACGGTGAAATCATGGTTAAAAAACAGGCAATTCTCGTGCCGCATTCCATGTCTATCGAAAAGAGATAATTAGTATTAAAATTTTACATAAATCATGCGAAAAAGAATTTTAGAAGGGATTGCCGGTATTGGTTTACTGGCTGTTCTTCCGGCTTGTAGTACTCAAAAACAAGCAATAATGCCGGAAGATGTGTATGCTGTGGCACGTACCGTACAAACCGGAACGGAGCAGGAAACGGGGACTGACAAGCAACAGGGGCAAATATCCCGGAATGTGGTAATTCCCCAGTTACAGGTCGATGCCCAGTCTGTTTATAACCGGATGATTAATTACATCGTTCCGGAAGAAGAATTGGCTCCGGTGTTATTGAAGGAACAACTGGCTGTTTACATTGATTTTCCGGCCGGTGGTGTTCAGGTGAATCCTAAATACGGAAATAATTCTGCCGAACTGGCAAAGCTGGAAGGACATTTGAAAACCTTGTTGCAATCTGCTGGCGAGCATGTAAAAAATATCCGTATTACCGGTTACGCCTCTCCTGATGGGAACACGAAGGATAATGAGCGTCTGGCAGGCAACCGTGCCGTTCAGTTTAAAAACTATCTGCAGAAACAATTCAAACTGCCTGCAACCTGCCAGGTTTCCGTCGATTGGGTGGGAGAAGACTGGGGTGGTTTGAAACGTTTAATCTCCGGGTCAGATAAAAAATACGGTAGCCGTGTACTGGCTATATTCCAACTGACTGATGATCCGGATAGCCGTCGTAAACAGATAAAAGCCATAGATAACGGTGCCGTTTATAAAGATATCGAAAAGAGTTTTTTCAGCCGTTTACGCCGGATGGAACTGGCTGTCGAGACAGAAGCGCAACAATCCGCCCAGACCGATCCCCAATTGATCGAAACGATATATACCCATCCGGAAAAAATCTCATTGCCTGATTTTATCCGTTTGGCCTCTTTCTATCGTCCGGGTACCGAACAATACCGTGAAGTATATGAGATGGCTGCCTATACCTATCCCTCCTGTGCAGTCGCCCTCCTGAATGCCGCTGCCGCTTCGTTGGCATTGGGTGATAAAGAATCGGCCCGCCACTTTTTTCAACAGGTAGGCGATGATCCGCGCGCTTACAATAATCAGGGAGTTTTATTGCTGATGGAAGGAGATAAAGAAGGAGCTGCCTCTTATTTTCGTAAGTATCTTCCCCTGAATCCGAGAGTAGCCCGTGAAAACCTAAGAATGATAAATGAATAGTTTTTGGATCAACTAAATGAATTTGAATATGAAAAAGAAAATACGCTGCAATTTTGTCGATTTCTGGCCGAATTTTGATTATAGGTTTACCTTATGGTTCTTATTGGATGAATATGAGTTTCTGATAGATAAAGAGCATCCGGATTATTTATTCTATTCCTGTTTTGGCAATGAACATTTGTTTTATGAAGACTGTATCCGGATTTTTTGGAGTGACGAAAACGTTGTGCCCGATCTTAATTTATGCGATTATGCTTTGAGTTTGAGTAACCTTCAATGTGATGACAGAACTTTTCGAAAATATAGCGGGTTTTTGTATAGAAAGGATTCTCATTTGATTTTACCGGTTTTAAAAGAGGAAGCGTTGCTTAACCGTAAATTCTGCAATTTTGTTTATTCCAACAACACTTGTGCCGTCCCTTATCGGGAGTTGTTCTTTAAAGCTTTATCCGGTTATAAACGGATTGATTCCGGTGGTGCTTTTTTGAATAATATGGGTAAGAGGGTAGCCGATAAGAGACAATTCTTGCGTGATTATAAATTCACTTTGGCAATCGAGAACTCGAGCTTACCGGGCTATGCGACTGAAAAAATTTTGGAGCCATTTCTGGCCCAATCGTTACCACTTTATTGGGGCAGCCCCACTGTCAGTTCGGATTACCATCCGAACTCGTTTGTTAATCTGATGAATTATTCTTCCATAGAAGAAGCTATCGAGGAGATTATCCGCCTGGATAAAGACGATGCTGCTTATCTGGAAAAAATGATGATGCCCTTTTGGCCTTATGGGGCGGATTTTGAAGACTTTCGAGATAATGAGATAAAAAAAATAAAGGATTTTTTCATCTATATTTTTGAGCAACCTTTGGATAAAGCCGGTCGCCGGGTACGTTATGGCTGTAACAAATTTACTATTATGAGACGAAGGAGATATTATGCTCCGACATTCCTTGAATTGTCAAAAACTATGACTAAAAAACTATTGAAGAAAAAATAAGGGTGTTTTGAAATGTTAAGACCAGTCTTTTAACTTCAAAATAAGGGACTTTTACAATCAAAGGTCATGACCTTTTTTTAGGAAATAAGCAACCCATTCCCGGCCTAATACATACAACAATGGATAAAAAAAATTATGCAGGCTTGCGGGAGGAGATCCGTTATCTTTTCCGACTTTTAAAGTGAATATTCAACAACAACCGGATCCGGTACGAACGGTTATGGAGATAGCTGTCTTTTTACGTGAATCGGGTGATATCGATAATGAACAATGGCATAAATTTTCCCGCCGTTTTTTTACGGAATATCGCGATACGATCATGCAGTATTACGGTTATGAAAGCCAGCTGTATTATGCGCCACCCAGGGTATTGGTTTACCCACGCTTCTTTATTGCAGTTATGTCGGTTTTATTGGAGCTGGGAATTATCAGAGCTAAAAAAGGGCAATTGGTTAAAACGCTTTGCGGTATGTTTTGTTTTGACCAGGAACTTTCCACTGTCCGCAGATGGTTTTACGAGATGCCCCCTGAATATGAAGAGATTTTAACAACGTTTAAAGATTTATTTTGCACACTAAAAATCAAGAAATAAATTATTAATCGGCTGGGAATGAGTTTGCTTTGTTCTTGTTTTCCCGGTTTTTGGTGTACTCCGCCCAGTGGTATACCGGATGTATATTTACATCATGGGGTAAGCGGGCAGGAGTGTCCTGAATGATTTTTTGATTGCACGTTTCTTTGTATTAGTTATAATAATATTCATTCTATATTAAAGAGGCCGTACGAACCGTTGTCAAGGTAATGTCTTATAACCATCTTCTACCGTTTGATAATCAAAATTCGTAATCTGTCACAAAAGCGCGCTTTTACCTGTCACGTTTGAATTAGTAACTAAAAAGGTTGTAAAAATGAAAAAACGTAAGGAAAACATGACACCGGATTACCGGAAGTCGGGCTACCTGAAAGTGGGTAGAAGTGTGTTGCGCGCATTTTTTATGGGAGAACGCGATCTCCGTGAGTTGGCTAGTATTTTGCTCTGTGTCGAAACTTTTGCCTATTTCAGCGAAGGACAGGTTTGGCTGAACGATCAGGTTTATTTCTGTCATCCGGGAGAGTGGATCACTTCGTACACGGAGATCGAGGAACTGACGGGTATCGATCGCCGCCAGGTGAAGAAGTATCTGGTGAAGCTGGAAAAGCAACATTTCGTACTTGTGTCGAATGTCGGTTTTTACAAGCGGATTGCGTTGGTCAATTATGAACAATCCGTACAGGTGCAACATGGGGAACCGGCGGACCATAATCCGAACGAAACCGACCGGAATAATTCCGGCGGTAGTATTTGGGATGAAGCGATGAATTTTTATAATCCGGGTAATGATCAGAAAGGGGCGGTGAACTGATGAACACACAAAAGAACATGCAGTCTCAGCCGAACACGAACCTTCGGCTGGAACAAGCCGTGATAGCCGGCTTGTTGGTGAGTCCGGAAGCGATATTCGATGTGGCGGACCGGTTACAGCCGGATATGTTCAGCGACAACCGGATCGGTTTTGTCTACCGGGCGGTACTTTCGCTGATGGCCTCCGGAACAGCTGTCGATATGCTGACCGTAGAGAATGAGATGCGACGGCTGGATAACGGCTTGTATATACAGTTGAATGGATTATCGTTTCTGTCGGATATGTTGCTGGACGTACGTAGCGATGCCCATATCCGCATTCATGCCGACGAGCTGGTCCGTTGTTATACCTTGCGTCAGCTGGTGAATGAGTTGAAGAAAAAAGAGACGGAGGCGCAATTGCCCTCCGCCGATGTTACAGCGTTGTTGACGGGGATAGAGGATCTGGCAGGCTCTTTACGTGATGGCATGGCACATGTCTCGTCGATGGAGAATGCCGGTGCGGTAGCAGCCCGTGTGTTGGATAAATCGTATCGTGAACAGGCTTTGCTTGAATCCGGGGAAATCAGCCGTCTCTTTTTCGGTTTGCACGACCTGGATGCGATGACGGGAGGACTTTACAAAGAGGAATTGACGGTTGTTGCCGGACGTCCTTCCATGGGGAAATCAGCGGTTGCTCTATGGATGGCACTCCATCAGGCGCGGCAAGGTACGGCAGTCGCCTATTTCAGTGTGGAGATGAGCAAAGAGCAAAATGTGATGCGACTGCTTTCGATGATCAGCGGAGTCAATGCGGATAGCCTGCGTTTTAAAGGTACTACAGCCTCTGACCGTGCCCGGTTGGAAGAAGCAAAGAAGGAACTGGAGCGGTTGCCGCTCACCTTGGAGTATTGCGGATCGGACACGATCGAAGATATGCGTGCCAAAGCCCAGTCTTTGCATAAGAAAGGCTGGTTGGGAGTTTTATATATCGATTATCTGAATCTGATCAATATTATTCTATCAAAAAATGATTTGCAGGAGACAACTGATCTGGCCTTGGGCAACATCGCCCGTAAGGCGAAACTGATGGCGGAAGAGATGAAAATCCCGGTGGTTTTGCTGGCCCAGTTAAACCGTGATGTCGATCGCCGCCAGGGGAGTCATTTCCCGATGCTGAGCGATTTGCGCAATTCCGGTGCGATAGAACAGGTGGCGGATGGGGTCATATTCGTTTATCGTGCCGAGAAGTACAATATTTTTTATGATCCGAAGACAAAGGAAGATTTGCGGGGAGTGGGCATGTTGCTGGTTGCTAAAAACCGTAACGGGGCAACAGGAATAGCCAAATTCCGCTACAATCCGGCAATGACCTGCCTGACGGATTATGATCCGAGAATAATATGAACCGGATAGATCGTATCAAACAAGTGGCTCGTTTGGAGGAGGTGGTTGAACGCTATCTGCCTCTGAAACGGAGCGGAAGTTCGGCAAAGACGCTGGTAGGGCTTTGCCCGTTTCATGCCGACCGGCATCCGTCATTGTGTGTGAATGTGAAAGAACAATATTATAAATGTTTTGCTTGTGGCGAGGGAGGCGACCTGTTCAAATTCGTACAGCAGATAGAGGGTTGCGATTTCCGTACGGCATTGAAGAAGCTGGCGGGGTGGTACGGTTTGCCGGATACCGGAGAGGATTACCAACCGGTCAAATATCCTCCGGTACGACCGAAGCAACAGCCGGCACCGGTAGAACCGGTCAGCCAACTTTGTATAAACAGCCTGCTCCGCAGCCATCGGATGATATTCGATTTGCTGGAAACCTATATTCCGGAAGCGGATATTCTCCGCGAAACATATAAAGCGTTTGAAGTAGGCGTAGCTCCAACTTCTTTACCTGCCTCTTATACGGATTTGTGTGGCCGTATTATCTTTCCGATACGGAATGAAAAGGGAGAACTGATTGCTTTTGCCGGACGATACCAAGGAGAAACGGAAGGGACGGATATCCGTAAATACATCAATTCGCCGGATAGTCCGGTTTACCATAAAAGCGAAATTTTATATGGCTTATATCAGGCCCTGGAGGCAATTCGTGAACATCATTTTGTTTATATCACCGAAGGATACAAAGATGTGTTGGCCATGCACGCCGCCGGGTTCCGGAATACGGTGGCCTTATGCGGAACGGCATTAACCGAACAACATATAACGTTACTCAGCCGGTATACCCGGTACGCCATTATTATGCTCGACGGTGATGAAGCCGGGCAAACGAACGGGATACGATCGGCACGCTTATTGGTTGAAAAAGGCTTTTCGGTCGGCCGGATCGTTCTCGAACCGGAGCATGATCCGGATTCCCTGCTTTGTATGATGGGACGCGAAGATTTTACCGGATATATAAGACGATTGACCCGTTTCAGCCGGTTGGAAGTTTATGAAACCGACCTGCTGCGGCAGATCAGAAAAATTTTGGAAGACTTACATCTGGCTTTAACTATTGAGGAACGGACACGTTTATTTGCCGAAATGATTCCCTTACATAAACGCTTGGAAAAAGTGACACGGCTGCTGGCACATTCTCCGGTCTTGAAGGCGGAATGGTTATTGGATTAGTCGTTGAAAAATCAATAAATTCAAAATAATTTTTAAAATAGAATATATGATTGTTGACCGAGAACGCAAAGTGATATACTTGCACAATCCGAAATGTGGCGGAACATTTTTAAGAGATATTTATATTGAGGAGTATGGCAAAACAGAGGCTACGAAATGGTGGAAACTTTTTTCAAAAGAATATGGAACAGATTTGGGCCATATAACGTATGATGATTTGCCTCGTTTTATACCGAAATGGGAGGATTACAGGCTTGTTACGATGATCCGGAATCCTTATAATCGTTTTTATTCCGGAATAAAGGAACTGAAAGGTCACCTGGTTCCATTTGAGTTTTGTCGCATAAAATGCTCAGGGCATTTAAAAGATGAAGAATGGTTGAGTTTGAACAAATTCCAAAAAGCATATGACTTTTTGCGAAGTATCTGTCCCGGGACAGATACCCGTCTTCTGGTGAAGCGATGTTCAGCTTCACCAGAAGACACTTGTAAATATATTTCTTCATTAAAGCGTAGTAAGCAGGATGTTCTTTTGCGAAACAAAAGAATTCCCTGGATAACTCCCCAAAGTTACTATATAGCTGAGAAAGTAGAACTATTACGGTATGAGTCGGAAAGCGATTGGGAAAAATTACTGGGTATTTTCGGATTGTCCGCGTATAAAAAACATTTGAAAATAGCAAAGGACTATGAGATACCGGACGCTATTCGCGAGATGATTGAAAAGCTTTATCCGGAGGACCGGGAGTTATTTCTGATGTATGGTGATAAATAATCAATAGAAATTTTGTATAAATGAAAATATTACATGTCATTCCTTTCCTGAGTGTTGAAAGTGGAGGACCGGCTGTCAGCACGCTGTTACCGGTCAGATATTTGAACAGAATGGGGAAAAATAGTAAAATTCTGACATTCCGTCCTCCTTTAGGGGAGACTGTCTTATCTGAAGAGTCATTTATCCGTTATTTGCCGGAGCTAAAAGGTTGGCAGAGGCGTGTAAGCTATTCTTCCCGTTTAAAAGAGATGTTAGGGAAAGATACTGATACGGATGTTTATCATATACAGGGACTTTGGTTGTATCCGGTTTACCTGACTGCACACATGGCCTGTAAAAAGCAGAAACCCTATATAATCACTTTGCGCGGGATGCTTTATCCTGAAGCACTGAAACAATCAGCCGTCATAAAAAAACTGGCATTATCTTTTTTCCAGCGCCGGCAGTTACAGGAGGCGACATGTGTGCAGGCCACTTGTGAGGAAGAGATGCACTATTACCGTGAGATGGGGTTTACAAATCCGGTCGCTATTATACCCAATCCGGTAGAATTGGAACCGCTTGCAGATGATGTTTCGAAAGCAGATGATATCAAGCGTTTCGGATACCTCGGCCGTATTCATCCGCGAAAACATATAGAACGGCTGATCGATTGCTGGCAACGGCTGGACGAACCGGGCGAATTGGTAATCATGGGAGACGGGGATAATGGTTATGTGGATTATTTGAAAGAGAAAGTCCGAAAAGCACAGTTAAAGCGGATTCGTTTTACCGGGTTAGTGACAGGTAATGAAAAAAAACGTCTGCTCGCTTCCCTTTCATGCCTGGTCGTTCCCAGCGACTTTGAAAACTTCGGGCGCATTATACCTGAGGCTTTGATGCAGAGTATTCCGGTTATTGCATCGACAGGTACTCCGTGGCAGGAACTGGAAACGTACCGGTGTGGCTGGTGGGTGAAGAATGATACGGAAACTTTGACTGATACGATGCGTAAAGTGTTGGCGTGTGATAAGGGCTTGCTGGATGAAATGGGCAAGCGGGGACGGCAACTGGTGTTAAAGAAATATACTGTGGAAAAAGTATCCGGACAACTGGAAGTAATGTATGACTGGGTAACCGGAAAAATAGATAAACCTGATTTTATATATTATTGATGATGAAAATGCAATACACTTTAATCCCTTTTTCAAAGTATGTGTATGCTTTGGCGAGCGGGCAAAAAAACAAAAAAATAGATTTTTTTATTATCGGAGCACAGAAATGCGGAACGACTTCCCTGCATGATTATATGAATCAGCATCCTTTTTGTACGGGCGCTTTGAGAAAAGAAACATTGTTTTTTACGAAGAAATATCGGGGGACGGTGACTCTTAAAAGGTTAGTTGGCCATTTCTCTTTTAAGAAACTGATGAGGAACAGAGGGAAATGCCTGTTTTTCGAGTCTACTCCCGACAATGTGTATGAAGAGTCTGCTCCCGGTCGTATTTATAAATATAACCCGAAAGCAAAATTGATATTTCTGGTACGCGAACCGGTCGGCCGTGCTATTTCCGAATATAATATGGCTTGTAAATACGCAATAGTTAAAAACTTGTGTGTCCGTGAAGACCCGGAACGCGAGTATTTTGATTTCCTGAAGCAACCGGATAAGTATCCTTTCGAATGGTTCGTCAAGGAAGAACTTCGAAGAATGGAAGAAACCGGTTCCCGCCTGCCTTCGGCATTCCATTATCCTGATTTTATTCGTCATGGCCTGTATAGCGAGCAGCTGGAAAGGTATCTTCAGTATTTCAGTCCGGAGCAAATATTGATTCTGGAAAGTAAAAGTTTGAAAACGGATAAGAGAAATACGTTGTCGGCTATAGAAGATTTTTTAGAACTACCCCATCATGAATGGTCTGAAAAAGACTTGGTAAACTCCAATATTGGAGTTTACACTCGTCAGGTACCTGACGAGTGTAAACTATTCCTAAAAAAATATTTTGAACCGTGGAATGAAAAGTTTTTTGAGTTGATCGGGCGAAGAATGGATTGGTAAAGAGTAGATATAAAATGGATATAAAAGTTTCGGTAATAATCCCTATATACAACAGGGCTTATTGTTTGGCCCGTTGCCTGGACTCTGTTTTGTTCCAGACATTTACAGATTGGGAATGTATTTTGATAGATGATGGTTCTACCGACGGGAGCTTATCGGTGTGCCGTCATTATGCAGAGACAGACTCCCGTTTCAGGGTATATAGTCAATCGAACAGTGGCGCTTCCGTTGCCCGTAACCGGGGATTGGAATTGGCCCGGGGACAATACATTGCATTTATCGACAGTGACGATTGGGTGGAAAGGACTTATTTGCAACTATTATATGATGCAGTCGGCGAATATACAATGTCGTTTTGCGGACAGGATGAATTTGATTGCCAGGGAGTACGAAGCAAGGAGATGCCGGTAAAAAGTGACGAATCGTTTTTGTTGGATAATAGTGGAGCGGACTTGATTGCTTATTATTTTTTTGATTCGAAGCTCTTGTTCGGACCTGTGAATAAATTGTATGCACGAAAGATCATCGAGGACTATTACATTCGTTTCCCTGTCGGTATCGATTGGGGAGAGGATACGATTATTAATTATACATATTATAGTCATGTCAATAAGCTGAAAGGTGTGCCTTTTACTCTATATCATGTTATGAAACAACAGGTTTCATTGACAACAGAGGCGAAATATGATTATTTCCTTTCTGATTCGAGACAAAAAAGATGGGATGGTTTCTCTGATTTTCTACAAAAGAAAGGTCTTAATCATCCCAGGCTGATGCAGGTTGCGGATAATTATTATATCTACCTCTTTTGTGAATCGACCGCCGGTTCGATTTTTGTGCACGACCGATTGTCATGGATAGAGCGTTATAAACGGATGAGAGGGTTAGTCATGAATGCCGACCGAAGTAAATTCAAGAAGTATATCATTCGGCCGGGATCATTGGCCTATAAGTCTGTTGCTGTGTATTTCAGACTACCGGTTCTCCTCTTCTTGTTTTATGAAATCAAATATCTCTTTTTGAAAATCAAATAATCTATTAATAAATATTGAAGGATATGAATAAGAATGATTTGGCTAGAGAAATAGCGATCCGCATGTCGGTAACGGTTACTATGGCTTCTCAATTAGTGGATACCCTGTGTGCCGTAGTTGGAGAATCGATCCGGAAGGATGAGTCTGTGTTGTTACAAAATTTCGGGCACTTTCAACCCTGGCAACAAAAAGAACGTTTCGGACGCAATCCGCGTACGGGTGTGGAATGTCCGATTCGTAAGCGAGTGAGCGTGAAATTTAAACCGGGAAAAGGGTTACTGGAACTATTGAATGAGAAACATGAAGATACAGACATATGTGATTAATTTGAAGCGATCCGCAGATCGCCGGGAGTATATCTTGAAAGAGACCGCCCGGTATGCCTGTATGGATGTCGAGCTGGTGGAAGCGGTAGACGGATACCGGCTTTTACCGGAAGAAACGGAGCGACTGTTTGATGTCAAACGCTTTACTTATCGTTATAAGCGGCATCCGTATCCGGGCGAGGTCGGATGTACCCTGAGCCATCAGGAATGTTATCGCCGGTTATTAAATTCGGACGAAGAGGTCGCATTGATATTGGAAGATGATATTGTTTTTCTTAAACCCGAGCTTGTGGATGCTGTCATGACTGAATGTTGCGAGATGCTGAAAAAAGAGAAAGGCGGTGTATTTATCTATTCTCTTTTGCCGGTGAGTTCTACCAGAGGGAGGGATATGGGAAACGGATATAGTATGTACCGGGTATGGTTCGGACTGGGAGCTTATGTCTATCTGATACACCGGAATGTGGCGAAAAAACTGCTGACGGATTTCCCGTCGGTATTGGCTGACGATTTTCAGTATATGAATTTGAAAGGAATAAAGGTGTATGGGTTATTCCCGCTTTTTTCGACAGGTGACAGTATGGGGACGAATATTCAACAGGGCAAGCAAGATATAGAATATGTGACGGGTATCCCCGTGCGCTATAGATTGCAGAATTTCTTCAGAGGCGGTTGCCGGCGATTATTGCTCTTATTACATATACTGTCTGTGAGATAACCGATTAATAAAATTAGATATATGAAAATAATCAATTATTTATTTGCTGTATTGTTTTTTTCTCTTTTATTCTCTTCTTGCGGAAGAGTAAAAGATATCGCTTACTTGCAAGGAGATGACTTGTTTAAGCGGATGGAGGTCTCCGATTCCGTTGAAATAAAAATAAGGAAAAATGATATTTTGGATATTTCCGTCAGTTGTGCCGAACCTGAGTTATTACAGCCGTTTAACAATCTGTCATGGGGAAATAATTATTCCGGAAATTACGGAGGAGGATATAATAACCGTGGTTATCTGGTAGAACAGGACGGGACCATTAATTTCCCTCTGTTGGGAAGGCTCGAAATACAGGGATTGACCCGGCGTCAACTGATAGAGTTGATTCAGGACAAACTGAAGAAAGGGGATTATATAAAAGATCCGGTAGTAACAGTTCGTTTTCAGAATTTTAGGATACAAGTGTTGGGCGAAGTGAACCGTCCCGGTTCATATACCATCACTTCTGATCAGGTTACTCTGTTCGAGGCTTTGGCGCTTGCTGGTGATTTGACAATCCATGGACGTCGTAACCGGGTTGCCGTGGTCAGGGAAACGGATGGCGTACGGACGATTCTGTATCATGACCTGCGTTCGAGAGATGTTTTCAATTCTCCTAATTTTTATTTGCAGCAGAACGACCTGGTCTATGTGGAACCTAACCGGGTACGGGCGGAAGCAAGTACTCAGAATCAGTTCACCAACGTCGGCACCTGGTTGTCTTTGATTTCGTTCCTGATGTCAACCTGCGTACTTATCTTTAAATAAAATACTTATGAATGATGATAAGCCTTATATAGATGAATGGCATTTGAAAAGCGAGTTGAATATTCGTATAGTTTGGGATGTATTGCTGGCCAGATGGCATTGGTTTGCGTTGTCGGTGTTCATCTGTCTGATGCTGGCTTTTGTTTACATACGTACTGTCCCGGTTGTTTATAAGCGGGAAGCTGTCGTCCAGTTAAAAAATACAGCGAAATCGGAGGAAGCCTTCAATGAAAAACAGTTGTTCGAGGATGGCAATAATATCGACGGGGAGATTCTGATTTTTAAATCCCGTTTGTTGATGGGTGAAGTTATACGGCGGTTAGGATTGGATATCAACTATTCTGTGGATGACGGGTTGAAAAGCAGGGATTTATACACCAACTCTCCGGTGGAGATCAGCTTTCCGGATTCTTCTTTTTCCAAACCGGCTGTTTTCTCTGTTATCCCTTTGCCGGAAGGCGGCTTCCGGATAAAAGGACTGGAGGATGATCCGGATGGTGTGATGAAATATACTTTTGGCACGCCGCAGAATAGCCCGCTGGGCAGGATGATTGTCAGGCGTACTTCTTTTTTCAATGACGAATGGCTGGATGTTCCGATACAGGTAACATGTAGCGATCGTAAATCGCTTATCAGTTTATATCTGGACGGGCTCGAAGTCGAGCGTTCGGCTAAAGATGTCAATTTATTGACGCTCACTTACCAGGATACGGATGCAAAGCGGGGAGAGGATATCCTGAATACGTTGATACAAGCGTATGTGGATGAGTCGATGCAGGATAAGAACATGATTATTCGCAGTACGGCACTTTTTATTGACGAACGTTTGCAGTTGATCAATGAAGAATTGGGCGATGTGGAGAATAATATTGAAAACTACCGGAAGCAGAATCAATCGGCGGATTTGGCTGAAGAAGCTAAAATATATCTGGGAAACCGGAACAGGCATGATATGGAGGTCACCGAATTGACCAACCAGCGGGAATTGGTTGAATTGGTGCAGATGTATCTGCATGATCCGTTGAAAAACGAACATTTGCTTCCGGCTAACACCGGTATAGCGAGTGTCGGTGTGGAGGGAATGATCGATAAATATAACATGACATTATTGGAACGGAATAAGTTGACGGTGAATGCAGGCGACAATAGTCCTGCCGTGAAAGAGCGAAGCAGCCAACTGGCCTCCTTACGGAATGCTATCGCCCAAAGCCTGAGAAATACGAAAGAGGCGATCGATATGAAGCTGGATTATACCCGTAGAATGCAGATGCTTGAAATCGGGAAGATCAGTAGTATTCCGACTCAGCAGAAATATGTCTTGTCGGTGGAGCGTCAACAGAAAATCAAAGAAGAACTGTTCCTTTATTTGTTGAATAAACGGGAAGAAAACGCCTTGTCGCTGGCTACGGCCGACAGTAATCTGCGTATTGTGGACGAGGCCTATGCGGCTGGAATGGCGGGAGCAAATGCCCTGATCGTTTTGTTGGCGGCCTTTCTGGTTGGTTTATTGGTTCCCGGTTTATGCTTCTATATCCGTCAGCTACTCGATGTAAAAGTACGTGGGCGTAGAGATCTTGAGGAAAATCTGACCATTCCTTTTCTGGGGGAAATACCTCGTAAATCGAAAAAAATCAGGTTTGGTGGTGGTACACGAACAAGGACGTAACCCGGTTTCGGAGGCGTTCCGTGTCGTTCGTTCCAATCTGGACTTCATGCTGAACAAGAAAGAAGAAGCACAGTCGATCATGTTTACTTCGTATAATCCGGGTTCGGGGAAGACTTTTATTGCAACTAATCTGTCTGTGGCATTAGCATTGGCCGGTAAGCGGGTTATTTTGTTGGAAATGGATATTCGTAAAGGTTCGGTAAAGAATGAAGATGAAACTGTGCCGGCAGGGATAACTAATTTTTTATCCGGCAAGGTATCGGATGTGAGGGATATTATCCGAAAAAGTGAATGGCATGAAACATTGGATGTTATTACCTCCGGGCCTGTGCCTCCCAATCCGGCAGAATTATTGCTCAGCAATCGTCTGGACATGCTGATGGCGGAATTAAGAAGGGAATATGACTTCATTCTGATAGATACTGTCCCTTATGGAATAGTGGCGGATGCCCAGGTAATTAACCGGGTTGCCGATTTATGTATTTATGTGATTCGTGAAGGTCGTTTCGACCGGCGGTTATTGCCGGATGTCGAGAAACTTTATACGGATGGCAGATTGTCACATATGGCTGTTGTTCTGAATGAAGTATGTTATGAGCAGGCCGGCTATTACGGCTATTATGGTTACTATGGCTATGGATACGGAAATACAAAGAATTAGTAATGAAAATAAAGACGTATATAATAAATATGAAAGAATCCGCCGACCGGCGAGAACGGGTTCTGAAGGAGGTTTCCCGCTATTCTTTCCTGGATATCGAATGGGTGGAGGCCGTGAACGGGAAGCAACTTATGGAGGTACAGATAGAACAGTTATTTGACCGGAAAAGATTTTATTCAAGATATGACCGCGAACCGCTACCTGGAGAAATTGGCTGTACGCTAAGCCATAGGGAGTGCTATCGCAGATTACTTTGGTCGGATTGCAAATATGCGTTGATATTGGAAGATGATGTTTTTTTTCAGCATCCGGAGGATGTTCATCTGATTTTTGAAAATATAGATAAGGTGATGGTTTCTGATAAAAATTGCATTATCACACTGGCTTCCCATTTGCTTTATTTTACGAAAGATATTTCTAAGATAGGACATTATTCTTTTTACCGGTTTATAAAAGCGGTGGGAACTTGTGCCTATTTGGTGAACCGGCATGCTGCTGAAAAATTATTGTCGGTTAACAAACCTTCGATTGTTGCCGATGATTTTGAATATATGTTCAGGCATGGGATTTATCTGTTGGGGATATATCCGTATCTGGCATCCGGAGCTTCATCCGAACAACTGGTTGAGTCGGAAATAATCCAGAATCGTAAATCATCCGAGATGCGAAAGACTTCCTTTAAATACAGGATGACCAGATTTTTTGATTACAAATTATATGGTTTATTATGGAGGTTGAAGATCGTTAAATTCAGATTGTAAGTGGGTTATCACATTAATTGAAATGATCGGATGATACGTTTGTTTGCATTATATCTACTTTATTTATTTCAGAAAATCAGATATCTGGGCCGGGTTAATCTGGTCGGGTTCAGCATAATCCTTGCATTCAGGAATTCCTCTATTTTGATAGGTAAAGGGTCCGGGCTCTGTAGTACGCCAGTATATAATTTGTTGGGTATGTATCAAAGGACGATACTGGTGGCAAGACATGGAGGAACTATACATATCGGGGAAAATGTCGGTATATCCGGTTCGACGATTTACGCTATGAAAGAGATACGGATAGGAAATAATACGTTTATAGGGGCCAACTGTAAGATCGTAGATAATGATTTCCATGCATTTGAGCCGGGATTGAATTTTACGACCGATCCTCTTCATCTGAAAATGAAACCGGTTTCGATCGGTGAGAACTGCTTTGTCGGGATGAATTCGATCATTCTGAAAGGAACCGTTATCGGAAAAAACTCGATTATAAGAGCCGGTAGTGTGGTGTGTGGCAAATTTCCGGAAAACGTGGTGATTGCCGGAAATCCTGCCAGGATAATAAAGTATAGGAGTATTGACAGTAAAGAATAATCAGATGAAAATTTCATTTATAGTGGTAGATATCACAGCCAAAGCCGGGACGGAAAGAACGACAACCTTATTAGCGAATACTTTGGTGAAAAAAGGGCATGAGGTGCGGATCATTTCTCTATTCCAGCAGAATATATCACCGGCTTTCTTTCTTGAAAAAGAGGTGAGTATCGTTTATGTAACCTGTGAATCGTATTCTATTCATAGTAGTCCGTTTAAGCGTTTATTGCGGATAATCCAGTCTTTCTTTTCTTTTCGGGAAATGATGCGTAAAAATGATTCCGGCCTGTTTATAGGGCAGAACTTCTTAGCCAATCTGTATTTGTATTTTTCAGGTTTTTCGAAAAAGTCGATTGCCTGCGAACATAACTTGTATGATATCTATCCTTCGCCCATTCTTTTTTTTCGGGAATATGTCTATCAGTCGTTTTATAAAATGGTGTCTCTCACCGAGAAGGATGCCGATAAATTCAGGCGCAGGCTGAAAAATGTCGAAGTCATACCTAATATGTTGACTTTTACACCAAAAGGGAAAGCTGATCTGACATCAAAAAGAATCCTCTCGATAGGCCGTCTTTCTAACCAGAAAGGATATGACTTATTACTGGAAGCTGTCAAATATATCTGGAAAGATTATCCCGACTGGCATCTGGATATTTTCGGGGAGGGAGAGATGCATGCTTTTTTAGCGGAAAAGATAAAGAGGTATAATATGGAACAATATGTATTCCTGAAAGGGTATACGCAAGATGTAATTTCTGAATATTTGTCTTCTTCCATTTATGTCATGTCTTCCCGTTTTGAAGGTTTTCCAATGAGTCTTTTAGAGGCGACTTCCTGCGGACTACCGATCGTTTCCTTCGATTGTCCGGAAGGGCCTGCCGATATAATAGGAGAGGATAGAGGAATCCTGGTTCCACCGGAGGATATATCCGGATTAAAGACGGCTTTTATAAAGTTGATGGATAGTCTCGATAGGAGAAATGAGTATGGGGAGAATGGAAGATCGTTCGTACTTCAAAACTATAATTCTGAAGCAGTTTATAAGAAATGGGATATGCTATTCCAATCTTTTGTTAATTCTCAGAGTAAATAGAATATAGGTTCATTATTAATTTAATTCACAATTAACATGAAAACAGCGTTAGTTTGTGGCGCCGGTGGTTTCATCGGTAGCCATATGGTTAAACGCCTCAAAAATGAGGGGTATTGGGTAAAAGGTGTCGATTTGAAGTATCCGGAATTTTCACCGACGGAAGCCGATGATTTTATGATCGGTGACCTGCGCGACATGGATGTATGTAACCGTGCCGTCGATCGTAAGTTTGACGAAATCTATCAGTTTGCTGCCGATATGGGTGGTGCCGGTTTTGTTTTTACCGGTGAGAATGATGCCGATATTATGCATAATTCGGTGATGTGTAACATCCATATGATGGATGTGGCTTATAAACGGAATGCGGGAAGAATTTTCTATTCGTCTTCTGCCTGTATCTATCCGGAACGTAACCAGATGGATGCTTTGCATCCGACTACTTCGGAGGATTCGGCCTATCCGGCAGGACCGGACAGTGACTACGGTTGGGAGAAACTGTTCAGTGAACGTATGTATATGGCTTACCATCGTAATAAGGGGTTGGATGTACGTATTGCCCGTTTCCATAATATTTTCGGTCCGGAAGGAACCTGGGAGGGCGGACGTGAGAAGTCGCCGGCCGCTTTTTGCCGTAAGGTGGCTGAAACGCCTGATGGCGGAACGATCGAGATGTGGGGGGACGGCAATCAGACCCGTTCGTTTCTTTATATCGATGAATGCCTGGAAGGTGTGCGCCGCCTGATGAGTCAGGATGCGTTTATGGGACCGGTAAATATCGGTTCGGACGAGATGATCAGTATCAACGGCCTGGCTGGAATGGTGATGGAGATTGCGGGTAAGAATTTGGATATAAAACATATTCCCGGTCCGCTGGGTGTTGTCGGCCGTAATTCCGATAACCGTCTGATTAAGGAGAAACTGGGATGGGCGCCTAACTGGCCGTTGTCTAAAGGGATGACATTGACCTACCGATGGATAAATGAACAAGTACAGGAAAAGAATAAATGAAAATAGTCTGTATCTCACAGGTCTACTGGCCGGACACTGCTTCCGTGGCACAACATTTGGTTGATTTGCTGCAAGCTCTGTCCGACCACGGACATGATGTTACCGTCATCACCAGCCGTCATAATTATGAGCATCCGGAAATAATGTATCCGGCTATGGAACACCATAACGGAGTCCGCATTCACCGTCTGTCTAATACCGGGTTCGGTAAAAAGACGAAGCTGGGACGTTTGGCGGATTTCCTGAGTTTCAATGTTCTGATAAGTTGTAAATTATTATTATTAAAACGGTCTGAATGCGATGCGATGATAGGGTTAACGAGTCCGCCTTTGTTATCGTATCTTGGGATAAGAGCAGCGAAAATGAAAAATATACGTTTTGTATATTGGACAATGGATCTGCAGCCGGAGTTATCGTTGGTAGCCGGTTATATGAAAGCCGGTTCTATTCCTGCGAAAAGCATGCAGAAATGCGGGGATTATGTCTTTCATCAGTCTGATAAAATTATTGTATTGGATGATTATATGAAGCAGCATATCAACCGGCGTTTACACACAGAAAAGTCCGGAATAGATGTGATTCCCGTGTGGCCGGTTATGACGGCTGTTTTTGAAGGTGGACGAATGGAGAATCCGTTCCGGATAGAAAACGGTTTTGGGGACAGGATCGTGATTATGTATTCCGGTAATCATTCTGTCATGCATCCGTTGACTACGTTACTGGATGCTGCGGTCAGGCTGAAAGAGGATGGGCGTTTTTTGTTTGTTCATATTGGAGGCGGAGTCCGTCTGCAGGAAGTACGTGAATACAAAGAAAAATACCGGTTGGATAATATCCTGATTTTACCTTATCAACCGCGTGAAAAGATTCATTTGTCATTAGGTTCGGCAGATATCCAGGTGGTTTCTTTAGGGGAAGGTTGTGTCGGTTTTACGCATCCGAATAAGATCTATGGAGCGATGTTCATTAGTAAGCCTGTATTGTATATCGGCCCTGAGCAATCCCATATAACGGATATTTTGTGTCGTTGTCCCGGAAATATTTCCGTCTCCCATGGTGAGTCGGATTTGTTGGTGCAGAAAATAGTGGCTTTTGCCGAAATGGATGAATCCGAACGTAGCCGGGTTGGAATACGGAACCGGAGATATGCGGAAACTTATTTGCGTCCGGATATTTTATTGGAGAAAATGATAGGCTCGATAGAGTCTGAGTTTTTATAATATTAATGGAAAGAATATATGATTTATTCTGTTTTATCGGATAGATTGGGTAATATTTTATTTGAGATTGCAGCGGGTATTTCGTTGGCAAGGCGGTTGAATGTCCCTTTTAAAGCTTTTGTCGGGCAGGAGGACTATCGGTATGTTGAGTATGTTCTTCAGTATAAAAAATCAATCTTACGTAAGATGGGGGTGTGTCAAAACTAAGGCACATCTCCTTTTTTGGGATAAAAATCGGCATAAGGCGCAAAGAAAAGCAAAGTTCTACATAAATAAATGCAGGT
>ERZ791611.122-NODE-122-length-89502-cov-20.731092_pt1 | contig 89502 bp, 86 predicted proteins | sample MGYA00510275_ERZ791611 | MGnify/ENA primary metagenome ERZ791611 (study PRJEB30046, sample SAMN00791912) | human gut metagenome | study: EMG produced TPA metagenomics assembly of the A metagenome-wide association study of gut microbiota in type 2...
CGTCGCTGTACAGGTAGCTCATAAATACTTTGGCAAGATCCTTGTTCTCCGCGCCGGCCGGAATCCAGCACTGCTCGAAGAACGTGTAACTGTAGCGGTCGCCGCCCTCTTCCATCGCGGGCAGGGCCATGAAACCCCACTCAAAGCCGTCGGCGCGGGGAGCATCGGCCATCTCGCCGATAACCCAGTTGCCGTTGGGCATAAAGAGCGCTTCGTTATCCAGAATCATCTGCTGGTTTTTCTGGAAGTTGTCGCCGTTTGCATAGGATGGAGTAGCCGGGTTGGTGTTTTCGGCCAGCTTGCCCAGAACGTCGAACATCTGGTCCATCTCGGGGCTGCTCCACACTTTCTCGTCATACTGCAATGCCTTGTTGAAGAACTCCTGTCCCCCGACCTCGGCCATCATGGCGTAGGTAAAGGCGTCCAGATAACCCGCCACGGGATATGTGAACAGGGGGATGTCGGTTTTATCAGCCAGCGCGAAGAACTCATCCCAAGTGGTGGGCAGTTCCAGTTCGCCGCCGCCCTCGGTGAAGTTCGCCTTATTGTAAAACAGGCCACAGGGACCGTAGAACATGGGCATCAAGAACACGCGGTCGTCGCCGTAGGGGTTGGTCGTCAGGTTGCCGGTAAAGCCGGGGATAATCTTCTCGCCCACGGTTACATCTTCGCCTAAAACCGTCATGCCCAGCACGTCGGTGACTTCCTCAATTGCGTTCTCTTTCAACAGCGTCTCGGGCAGAGCCTTTTCGCGGCCCGCCGCCAGATGCACTACGTCGTAAAAATTGCCCGCTTTCATCTGGGGGTCGATAACATCCTCCAGGTTTTTGTCCATCGTGAGCTCCACGGTGGCGCCAGTTTTTGCTTCAAACGCCTTGACGATCTCTTCCCAGATCGCGGTACCGTAAGCTGTCTCGATCGCGGCAACCTTCAGCGTCTGGCCCGCATAATCTCCCTCAGCGCCCGCAGGAGCAGAAGCAGAACCGCTTGCAGGCCCGGAGCTTGCCGCCGGCGCCGAAGACGAGCCGGAGCCGCCGCAGCCGGCGAGCAGGGTGAGCGCCATGGTGAGCACCAGCATAATGCTAAGTAGCTTTTTCATAGTTTACCTCCTGAAAATCTTGTTCGCGTTTGTTTGCGCCGGGCCTTGCGCCCGGTGCATCCGTCCCCTTTAGTATATCTTTTCCCTTTTCGCATTCAACAATATTCTTGCTCCATTTTTTATTTATCTTGTCTTTTTATCATCTGCGATATTAATTTTGACTTACTTTTGTAATTTTTATGCACAGTATCCACAAAACAAGCTTTTTGTGTTTGTTCACCTTTCCAAATGTGTTCAATTGCAGATTATTTTTTCACAAACAGCGCTTTATGGCTTTCGCGCAAAATATTTGCGCCCGGTTCCCAAAAGTATTATAATGGTTAACGGCAGCAACTTTGCTTGAGCAAAAGTAATATTTATAAAATAATCTTGCGAAAATTTATACTTGGCCGTTTCTGCATGCGGCGCACGAAAGAAAGTTGGGAAAACCGTCATGAGCAACAAACGATACGAGGTAAACACCCCCGGCGTCAGCCCTGTGGACCGGGACGTCACCAAACTGCTGTACGTGAGCACCGCCAAATACGGGGGCGACTGGCACAGCCTGATGCATACCCACGCCTGCACCGAGCTTTTCTATGTGGTTGGCGGCATGGGGCAGTTCAAAGTGGCGGAAAAGCTGATTCCCGTCTCTCCGGACGACCTTGTCATCGTCAACCCCAATGTGGAGCACACGGAGGTAAGCCTGAACGCCAGCCCGCTGGAATATATCGTGCTGGGCGTGGAGGGCATGGAATTCGCCGCGGACGAAAACGGTGACAGGCGGTACAGCGCATTCAACTTCCACAGCGGACGCGAGGATATTCTGCCCTATCTGCGGGGCATGCTGCGGGAGATCGAGCAGAAATCCGCAGGTTACGAAGTCGTCTGCCAGGATCTTCTGGAGGTTCTGGTCGTTAAGCTGATGCGCCACACGGATTTTTCCCTCACGGTCACGCCCGCCCAACAGTCCAGCAAGGAATGCGCCGAGGCCCGGCGGTACATCGACAGCAATTTTAAAGAAAATATTTCTCTGGACCAGCTGGCGGAACTGACGCATGTGAACAAATACTATCTTGTCCACTCCTTCAGCAAAGAATACGGCGTGTCGCCCATCAATTATCTGATCGGACGGCGCATCGAGGAGAGCCGCTACCTGTTGGCGGACACCAATCACTCCCTGTCCCAGATCTCCCACATGCTGGGTTTTTCCTCCCCCAGTTACTTCTCCCAGAGTTTCCGTAAGCTGGAAGGCATCAGCCCTATGGAATACCGGAAGCGGCAGCGGGCCGCGCGGGAGGGACATCCGGAATAACAACAGTTGTACTTTTGTTCATTTATCTTTACACAATCGTCCGTATATGCTTTAATAGATTATAATGTAACAGTCTGACAGAAAGGCGGAATACTGGCATGGGCTACGAGGCCATACGGCTGCAGCGGCCGCTGGCGGTGGACGATATCGTCTCCGTGCATTATTTTGAATATTCCAGCAATTACTATTTTGAAGGGGAGCGCCACGATTTCTGGGAATTTTTGTATGTGGACAAGGGTGAGCTGGATGTGCGCGCCGGGGACGTGGTGCAGCATTTGAAGAAAGGGCAGATCATTTTCCATAAACCGGGCGAGTTCCACGCGCTCTCGGCCAACGGTGTGGTGGCGCCCAATCTTGTTGTGGTGGGTTTTGTCTGCCACGGCGAGGCCATGCGTTTTTTTGAAAACAGAGTATTGAGCGTGGGCGATTCCGGCCGCGCCCTGCTGGCGCGCATCGTGGAGGAGGGCGAGGCCGCATTCTCCACGCCGCTCAACGACCCGCAGACCATGCAGCTGGCCCGGCGGGAGGGTGCGCCCTTCGGCGCCGAGCAGCTCATCGGAAGCAGCATCGAGCAGCTGCTCATCGGCTTCATCCGCCGCGGCGCGGACGAGGCCGCGGCCGCCGCAAAGCCCACCAGCCTCATCCGGGAACGCACACAGCAGGAATTCATCGACCGTGTGAGCAAATATCTGGAGGACAACATCGCAAAACGCCTGACGCTCTCGGACATCTGCCGGGACAATCTGGTGGGCCGCAGCTATCTGCAAAAAATCTTCCGGGAAAAGACGGGCGGCGGCGCAATGGAATACTTCGGCACGCTGAAGATCGACGCGGCCAAGCGCATGATCCGGGAGGGCACGCACAATTTCACCGAGATTGCCGCGCTGCTGGGCTATAACTCCATCCACTATTTCTCCCGCCATTTCAAAAAGGTTACGGGCATGACGCCCAGCGAATACGCCTCCAGCGTCAAAATTCTGGCCACCAAAAACCGTACGGAATGAGTTTTTCGCCATCGTGGACGTTTGTGCAAATATTCGGGATTCCTGCGGCCTTGCATAGTTCAATTGTGCAAATATTGTATTAAAAAATCTATTTAACACGCTGCCCGGAGCGGCTACAATGAAAAGCAATGAAGAGTGTTCCGGGCAGCACAAAAGCAACGCGTGAAAAACAAAACAGAAAAGGAGCTGGCAACTATGGCGATTTTGGTAAACGGGGGCGCCGGATACATCGGCAGCCACACCTGCATCGAGCTGATGAAAGCGGGTTATGAGATCATCGTGGCCGACAACCTGTACAATTCCTGCGAGGAGGCCCTGCGCCGCGTGGAACAGATCAGCGGCAAAAAGGTCCCCTTCGTCAATGTGGACCTGTGCGACGGCGAGGCCGTGGACGCGCTGTTCGCCTCCCATCCGGAGATCGACGCCGTCATCCATTTCGCGGCATACAAGGCCGTGGGTGAAAGCGTTCAAAAGCCGCTGGAATATTACACCAACAACCTGGGCTGCACTCTGACGGTGCTGAACGCCATGCGCAAATACAATGTAAAAAACTTTGTGTTCTCGTCCTCCGCCACGGTTTACGGAGACCCGGCCAGCGTGCCCATCACCGAGGACTTCCCCACCGGCGCCACCACCAACCCCTACGGCACCACCAAGGTGATGATGGAGCAGATTTTAAAGGATTACTGCAAGGCGGACCCCACGATGAATGTGGCCCTGCTGCGCTATTTCAACCCCATCGGCGCTCATGAAAGCGGCCTCATCGGCGAGGACCCCAACGGCATCCCCAACAACCTGGTGCCCTACATCGCCAAGGTGGCCGTGGGCACGCTGGAAAAGGTGCATGTGTTCGGCAACGATTACCCCACGCCCGACGGCACCGGCGTGCGCGATTATATCCATGTGGTGGACCTGGCCCGCGGCCATGTGGCGGCGCTGAAAAAGCTGGCTTCGAACTGCGGCCTGTTCATCTGCAACCTGGGCACGGGCAAGGGCTACAGCGTGCTGGACGTCATCAAAGCATACAGCAAGGCCTGCGGCAAGGACCTGCCCTATGTCATCGACCCGCGCCGTCCCGGCGACATTGCCGAATGCTACGCGGACCCCGCCAAGGCCCGGGACGAGCTGGGCTGGACGGCCGAGTACGGCATTGAAGAGATGTGTGCCTCCAGCTGGAAATGGCAGAGCATGAACCCCAACGGCTACAAGGGCTGAGCCGCGCCCGCCCTTGGATACAAGAATCGGAGCAAAAAGGAGAATAACGCAATGAACAAACCTGTACTCGTTGTTATGGCCGCCGGCATGGGCAGCCGCTACGGCGGCCTCAAGCAGATCGACCCGGTGGGCGGCCACGGCCAGCTCATCATCGACTATTCCATCTTCGACGCCCGCCGCGCGGGCTTCGAGACCGTGGTGTTCATCATCAAGCACGAGATCGAGGCCGACTTCAAGGCCGCCATCGGCGACCGCCTGTCCAAAGTGATGGACGTGCGCTATGCGTTCCAGCAGCTGGACGACCTGCCCGCCGGCTACGCCGTGCCCGAAGGCCGCGTCAAGCCCTGGGGCACCAGCCACGCCATCCTGTCGGCCCGGGACGTCATCGACGGCCCGTTCGCCGTGATCAACGCCGACGACTATTACGGCCCTGAGGCGTTCCAGAAGATCTACGATTACCTGCTCGCCAACCCGGACCGGGACGGCAAATATGAATACGCCATGGTCGGCTATCTGCTGGAGAACACGGTAACCGAAAACGGCCACGTGGCCCGCGGCATCTGCGTGACGAATGCGGAGGGCTATCTGGACAGCGTCACCGAGCGCACCCACATCGAAAAAACCGCAGCGGGCGCGCGCTTCACGGAGGATGACGGCGCCACTTGGACGGACCTGCCCGGCGACACCATCGTATCCATGAACATGTGGGGCTTTACCCTGAGCTTTCTGGCCGAGACCGGGGCCCGCTTTGCGGCGTTTCTGGACAACGCGCTGAAAACGAACCCCCTTAAGGGCGAGTACTTCCTCCCCAGCGTGGTGAGCCAGCTCATCGCCGAGGATAAGGCGCAGGTGAAGGTGCTGCACAGCCGCGACAAGTGGTACGGCGTGACCTACAAAGAAGATAAGCCCGTGGTGGTGGCGGCCATTGCCGAAAAAACGGCGCAGGGCCTGTACCCCGACAATCTGTGGGAGGTGTAAGCATGGCAAATCCCGCTGAAAACGCGCTCTCCGAAGTGCTTGCCGCCTATGCGTTCGCGGGCGAGGTCGTAGGCGCGGCGCGCTTCGGCCAGGGCCATATCAACGACACGTTCTGCGTATACACCCAGACGGCAGAAGGCGACTGCGTGCGCTACATCCTCCAGCGCATGAGCGCCGCCGCATTCAAGCACCCGGACCAGCTCATGCAAAACATCGTGGGCGTGACGGACTATCTGCGCGATCTCATTGAGAAAGACGGCGGCGACGCGGCGCGGGAAACCATGACGGTGCTGCGCACCAAAAACGGCGCGGCATATTTCACCGACAGCGAGGGCGGCGCATGGCGCGTGTATCCCTTTGTGGAAAATACGCTGTGCCTGCAGAAAGCAGAAACGCCGGAGCTGTTCTATGCTTCCGCCAAGGCGTTCGGCAATTTCCAACGCATGCTGAAGGATTATCCCGCCGATACCCTGTTCGAGACCATTGAAAAATTCCACGACACTGAAAACCGCCTCGCCAATTTTGAAAAGGCGCTGGCTGCGGACAAGCTGGGCCGCGCGAAGGACTGCGCGCCGGAGATCGCGTTCGTAAAGGCCCATGCGGCGGATTGCAGCGTGGCGCTGGAGGCGCTGCGCGCCGGCAGGCTGCCCCTGCGCGTGACGCACAACGACACCAAACTCAACAACATCCTCATCGACAAGGACACCGGCGAGGGCATCTGCGTCATTGACCTGGACACCGTGATGCCGGGCCTGTCCATCAATGATTTCGGCGATTCCATCCGCTTCGGCGCGAACCATTCCGCCGAGGACGAGCGCGATCTTTCCAAGGTGAATTTCGACCTTCCGCTGTTTGATATTTACACCAAGGGCTTTCTCGAGGGCGCGGCCGGCACGCTGACGGACGCAGAGAAGGAGTACTTGCCCTGGGGCGCGAAGCTGATGACGCTGGAGTGCGGCATCCGCTTCCTGACGGACTATCTGGAGGGCGACACCTACTTCAAGATTCACCGGGACGGACAGAACCTGGACCGCTGCCGCACCCAGTTCAAGCTGATGCGCGACATGGAGGCCCGCTGGGACGAGATGGCCGCCGTTGTGAAAAAATATTCCTGAGCCGTTTTACACAAAACAAAAGCGCGGACGCATCGAAGCGTCCGCGCTTTCCTGTTTTCTTCATCGCGCCCCGGGCGCTTTGTCACACGATCTCATACCCCATACCCGCCAGCAGGGCCAGCGCACGGGCGTGCCCCTCGGGCGTGGCGGCGGCGCACAGGTCCTTCAATACCGCCACGCGGGCATTCAGAAAGGCCGAATGCAGCAAAACGGCGTTGCTCACCACACAAATGTCCGTCACCACGCCGCAGATCTCAATGCTGTCCGGCGCGCCGCCGCACAGCGCCTCTGCCTCGGCCGGCAGCGCCGCGCAGCCGAATGTGGGCTTGTCCACAATGGACACGCCGTCCCGCACGCCCGTCTCATACTGCGACAATGAGCCGTACAGGCCCCAGCCCTGGCTGCCCTTAATGCAGTGCGCCACGGGAAGAAAGCGGCCCTCCCGCGTGTTCAGGTAATCCGTGCCGTGGGTATCCCGGGTAAACAGCACGCGGCCGCCCCTTTCCAACTGCGCGGCCACCCGCGCGGCAATGCCCGGCTCCAGCGCGGCGGCGGCCGGGTTGCCCAGCGCGCCCGTTACAAAATCGTTCTGGTAGTCAATCACAACAAGCAGTTCCCGCATCGTCTATTCCCCTTTCAGATAGTCCACCAATTCCACTTCTGCGCCGTTTTCCACATATACGCGCTGCACGCGGCGCCCCACGTCGCACAGCACTTCATAATTGATGGTGCCCGTCATGCGGGCCACGTCGTCTACGCTGTCCGCCGCGCCGCCGCCGAACACAATAGCCGCATCCCCGGCCTTCACGTCCGGGATGTCTGTCACGTCCACAACGATCTGGTCCATACACACCCGGCCCAACACCCGCGCCGGCCTGCCGTGCAGCGAGACCGTGCCCCGGCCCGACAGCGCCCGCGGATAACCGTCCGCGTAGCCCACGGCCAGCGTGGCCGCGCGCATGGGCTTTGGCGCGCGGAAGGTGCAGCCGTAGCTGACGGCGTCGCCCGCCGCCAGTTCCTTCACCATGGATACCGCCGCGCGCAGGCGCAGCGCGGGCACAAGCCCGGGCAGCACCGTATCAGCCGAGGGCTGTTCGCCGTACAGGATGATGCCCGGCCGCACCATGTCCAGATGGAACTCCGGCCAGGCGAAGGTACCCGCCGAATTGCAGCAATGCTTCACCGCAAAGGTACAGCCCCGGGCGGCCATCTCCTCCACTGCCGCGCACAAAATATCGTACTGGCGGCGCGTATAGGCGATATCCTCCGGCGCGGTGCTGTCCGCCGCTGCGAAATGCGTAAAGACACCCACGGGCACAAGCCCCGGCAGCGCACAGGCCTCGGCCATCTCCGCCACGGCACGCTCCATATCGTCGTCCGCCGTAAAGCCGATGCGGCCCATGCCCGTGTCTACTTTCAAATGCACGCGCACCGCCACGCCCGCACGCAGCGCGGCCTCCGAAAGCGCCCGCGCATATTCCAGCGAGAACACCGTCTGGCTGATGCCGCCCACGGCCAGCGCGGCCGCGTTCTGCACGCCGGTATAACCCAGAATCAGGATGGGCTTCGTAACGCCCGCCCGGCGCAGGCACACCGCCTCGCCAAAGCCGGACACCGCAAACTGGTCCGCGCCCTCCTGCTCCAGAAGCGGGGCCACCACCGCGTCGCCGTGGCCGTATGCATCGGCCTTTACCACGGCCATCACCGCCGCATCCCCGGCCCTTTCCCGCACCAGCTTAAAGTTGTGCCGCAGCGCGCCGAGGTCCACCTCGGCCCAGCAGCGCCGTTCAAATTCCATCATATCCACCGGCCTTCCTTTATCTTTATGGCATGCCGCCTTATCCGCTTCTTCCAGTATAACATTTTCGTGGGCAGAGTAAACAAAAAGCGGGCAAATTTTTATAAAAACAGCACGTGAGCATTCAAGAGCATTCAGGAGCAAAACAGAGCATTTTAAAGCGCTCGCTTTCTAAATCAAAAAAATGCAAAAAAGGGGTTGACGCGGCGCCGGGCATCCGCTATAATCAATCTTGCGCCTGTTTGCACGGGCCTTTCGATTGTTTGTAGAGACTATTAGGAGGAAAACACCATGAGCACAACTCTTGCTAAACCCGGCACCGTGGAACGCAAGTGGTACATCATCGATGCCGCCGGCAAGCCCCTGGGCCGCACCGCCGCCACTGCCGCCGTGCTGCTCCGCGGCAAAAATAAGGTCACCTTCACGCCCAATGTCGATTGCGGCGACCATGTGATCATCATCAACTGCGACCAGGCTGTCCTTACCGGCAGCAAGCTGGACAAGAAGTATTACTACCACCACAGCGGCTGGATCGGCGGCATGAAAGCCGTGCAGTACCGCACGCTGATGGCCGAGAAATCCGATAAGGCCATGATGCTGGCCGTGAAGGGCATGCTGCCCGGCAACACCCTGGGTGCCGCCGCGCTGAAGCGCCTGCGCGTCTACAAGGGCGCCGAGCACAACAACGCCGCCCAGAAGCCCGAAGCTTACACACTGTAATAGGAGGCAATGAGAATGTACGAGACGAAACCTTATTTCTACGGCACTGGCCGTCGTAAGAATTCCGTTGCCCGCGTTCGTGTGTACAACGGCACCGGCAAGATCACCATCAACGACCGTGATATCGACGATTATTTCGGTCTTGAGACCCTGAAGCTCATCGTGCGCCAGCCGCTGGCTGTCGCGGGCGTCGAGGGCAAATTCGACATCGTTGTGCGCGTTGCGGGCGGCGGTGTTTCCGGCCAGGCGGGCGCCATCCGCCACGGCCTGTCCCGCGCGCTGCTCGTTTATGACGAGAACCTGCGCGGCGAACTGAAGAAAGCCGGCTTCCTGACGCGCGATCCGCGCATGAAGGAGCGCAAGAAATACGGCCTCAAAGCCGCCCGTCGTGCCCCCCAGTTCAGCAAGCGCTGATCGGACGCAAATTTACAACTCAAAAGCTCAAAAACCCCGGAAAATCGGCATTTTCCGGGGTTTTCTTATGCCTTTTTCGTCTGATAGCTTTTGAAGCTTTTCGCTGTTTTTGACCGTATGTGACCTCGGTTAACCCATTTTATAAGGGCTAAAAATGGGTTAACCGGGACAAATGGGTGAGTAAATGGGTTAACTGAAGGGTCAACACAAGGTGAATTTGCGGAGTTTTTCTCATGAACACCCCTAAGTAAAAATGAACTGCATTGACGCTGATGCGGTTTGTACTAATTTCATAAAATATGACTATGGGAAAATGATTTTAAATTCTTTGTCAGGAGGTAAGCCCACATGAAAAAAGGGATGCTTATATATGACTCCTCCACAAATCGCTTTGACGTTTTGTATGAGGAAGGAAACAGTTATGGCGGGCTGCACTGCGGAACTGCAATGGAGGCCTTGATAAATGACGAATGGATACCCACTCGCATCGAGTACGGAAACGACTGGTATCTCGTAGGAGTGCAGAAGGAATCGTTACCCGGACTTCAAGTAAGAATATAGTAACCACATGCTGCAAGGGCAGTCTCTTGATTAAGGGGCTGCCCTGTTTTTATATCCAATCGCAGAAAGGAGGAACCCGTCATGCCGAAATGCCTGTTCAGATACCAATGGGTTAAGCTGCCCAGGACTCATTTGCCGGTCGGCAAGGGAATCATGGGTTATTGGGCGAAGCTGGCCTCGCGGGCGGCATTTCGCAAGGGTCGGGCAAAATACTGCGGATACACAAACGATGTAATGCCGGGGATGTGGTCCGGTGGCGTGGTCGGCTTGAAGATCATTCTGGGCGTCAAAAGCCGCACGGAGGCTCTGGAAATCATGAATACGCTCAGCCGGTTCGGGTATATCCGTTACACGCTTGACGAGAAAACAAAGAAGCTGGAATATGTCGTCACCGATTGGGTTGTAAAATGCTCCGGCGCCGAATGCATGAGTGGGGCAGTCTACGCAACAGACGGCCACGGCTTTCTCTGCCTTCCCCGCAACATCACGCAGCGCCTTGCAGATCAGCATTATACATTCGGCGAATCAGATGCATGGCTGGACCTCTGGTGCCACACGGTTTGGCAGGAGACCGGCAATGCGTTTTCCTGTCTGGCGCCTGCCGTTCAATTCGGGAGACTTGGCGCCGCTTTGACATTGGAAGCCTTGGGACGGCGCTGGGGCTGGGAAAAGACAAAGGTGTGGAGATTTTTTCAGAAGAATGAGGATGCCTTCGCTCTGCACCGTCTGCCGGGCTCCTATGGCTGCCTCATTTTCAATAGACTGTATCCGCTGGATACAGAGGCTTCGCTGCCCACCGGCGCAGAAATTGAACGCATTATTGAGAAAATGCGTATTTGCGCCGGAAATGTGCATATTGGAGGCTCGGACAATGCACGCCTGAACAAGATGATCCTTTGGTATAGCCGCAGGATCATTATCATGAGAACCACTGATTATGCCGAACAGGTATCAAAAAATCGCGTTGCACTTTCGTCCCCTATAATACGCGCGTATATTTCTCTGTGTTGGAATTGTCAGAACTGTATCTATGACTGCAGAGGTGTAAGTAGTAGACTACGCCGCATAGATGCGAACCACATCCGCGGGCTATGTGCTTACGCGGTTTTTTTCTTAAACTCACGAAACCGGAAAGGAGAATCGACATGAGCAAAATCGAAAGCAGTGCCGGAAAGGCGCTTTATGAACAGCAGGAAACCAAGCTGTCGCAGCAGTCCGCCGCATTTATTGAACTTTTAACAAAGCGCGGCATTCTGGGAGATTCGTCTATCGATGATGACAGAGTCCGCCAGGCTAAAAAGGAGAAAAAGAAAAGCATGTATCATAACACGCTTCTCCTGCTGCAGCACTACCGAACCATTCTCTGGACGCTGGAATGCTTCCCGTCCAGCGTAGCAGAGGAGCTGGATCGCCCGCTGAAGGATCTGGATACGCTGCTGGATCGGATCGACCTGGAACTTGGGATGAACAATCGAAAGCTGGAAGGCCGGATGGAGAGTGTACGCCGCTCCCGCCTGCTGGTTGACCGGCTCAACGATGCGGTCAGCATATTGAAATCCAAACCGGTCAACGGGAACAAGATGTACGACATCATCTACATGACCTTTCTCGGGCCGGACAAGCTGATGCACGAGGAGCTTCTGTACCGTTTGGACATCTCTGCCCGGCACTATTACCGGCTCCGCACGCAGGCAATCAATATCATCGCCCTGCGTCTATGGTCTGCCCCTGCCGGCGAGGTGGATTCCTGGCTGGAGGTTCTTTCTATTTTGGAAAACTGGTAAGGTTAAAGGTCTCGATTATTACATTGCTTCTACAGGAGCGGGACAAATGATACCGCGCAGATGCATCGACATAGCAGCCGTTTGATTATGTGCAGATTGTTTGGAGATACTGTAGATAAGGAACGCAAATCCGGTTGAAATTCTGTCCCGAATATTATATAATATTCGGGACATGATGAAGGAGGGAGACAGGATGAAAACTGGATATTCCAAGCAGATACAGGAGCGAATCAACGGTGCGGACGACGGCACAATCTTCGTGAACTCGGATTTCGCGGATATTGCTGATTCGGAAACAACCAGACGCAATCTGAACAGATTGACACAAATCGGTGTGCTTCGCCGGATATTAAAAGGTGTTTACGAAAAGCCGAAGTACAGCAAGCTGCTTGATGAATACGTAGCGGCTGACCCGGACGCAGTTGCAAAAGCATTGGCGCGAAGTTACCATTGGACCATCGTCCCGTGTGGGAATACAGCCCTGAACCTTCTGGGGCTCTCCACACAGGTAACGGCGGTCTGGTCCTATATCAGCGACGGCCCGTATAAGACCTATGAGTGGAACTCCACAAAGCTGGAATTTAAGCATAGAACCAACAAGGAAATCACCGGTCTGTCTTACATGACGAGTTTGGTGATCCAGGCGCTGAAAACTTTGGGAAGGATCAATATGACGGCGGAGATCATACAGACGCTTTCTGAAAAGCTGACCGAGGACGAAAAGCAAGCCTGTCTGAAAGAGGCGACGGAATCTACGGATTGGGTTTACGATACGATAAGGAAAATGTGTGGGGGCGACACACAATGAGAAATGTAGCACGATTGCCGGACAGTGACCGTGGCGAACTGTTCCGAAATACAGCAGATAAGATGGGCTTGAATGATGCCATCGTAGAAAAAGATTTTTGGGTATGCTTTACGCTTGACCATCTGTTCCACCGATGCCTCTGGAAAGATGCTATTACCTTCAAAGGCGGTACCAGCCTTTCCAAAGCATTCAACCTGATCAGCCGCTTTTCCGAGGATATTGATCTGATTTTGGATTGGCGGGTGTTGGGATATGGTAAAGACGAGCCATGGGAAAAGCGCTCCAACACCAAGCAGAATGCATTCAACAAAGAAGCCAATGCGCGGGCAGAAGTTTTCCTCGCAGAACAGTTTTGCCCCACCGTTCAGGCAGAGGTCTCTCGGGAGCTTGGCTGTGAGGCGAACACTTACATAGACGAAACGGACAAACAGACCGTCATCTTTGCCTATCCGCACCTGTTCAAAAACCCTGCCACCTTGCAGGTCATTCGTTTGGAGATCGGGGCGTTGGCTGCTTGGACTCCTGCAAAAATTGCGCAGATCGAGCCCTATGCAGCAACCTACTATCCAAAAGTTTTTACACAAAAGGATACGGCAATTCTGACCGTTGCGCCGGAGCGGACTTTCTGGGAAAAGGCGACGATCCTGCACCATGAAGCCAACAGACCAGAAGGTTCGGAAATGCCGCAGCGTTATTCCCGGCATTACTATGACCTATACCGTATGTCCATGACGCCTTTGAAAGAGGCCGCTTTTGCGCGGGTGGACCTGCTGAAAACGGTAGTAGACTTCAAAATGAAGTTCTATCCGAGATCTTGGGCAAAGTATCAGGAGGCTGTCCCGGGCACCTTGAAGCTGGTTCCCCCGGAGTATCGCTTTTCAGCGCTGGCTGCGGATTACGAAGCAATGAAGGATATGCTCTATGGTGATGTTCCTTCTTTTAACACAGTGATGGATGCACTCAGAAATCTGGAAAGAGGTATCCATTTGCTGTAGCAGCTTCATAATTCACGACGCTGACTGCCTTACCGGTTGTAAAGTCGCCGGTTTCTCCGCAACAGAGTAAACGCCACTTCCCTTTTGGCATAGTGGATGGCACAGAAAAAGGCGGAGAAAATGGCACGGTTCGCGCCGATGACATGTAAATGCAAACATGCTATACTGTTAGCGTCCGATAGTAGGAGCACACCATAAAGGCACCGTTTCTGCGAGGCATTTCAGCCTCCGAGAGCGGTGCCTTTTTATGTGCCGAATTGAAAAACAGGAGGTAAAAGCATGTCAAAGCAACTTGTATCAGGTAAGCATCGGCTCAGAAATACCTACTGGTCGTTAGTGGGTGCCGCGTCGGCAATGATCCTCTCCGTCCAGCCCGTAATGGCTGAAACGATCTGGGATCGCTTTTCCACGATCATGCGGGATATCTACGGACAGCTGGTCGGGATCAGTACCATTGTCGCCGTGACCGTGGCAGCCATTGCGTTGTTGGTGCGGATGGTCAGCCGGAACCAGCGTGCGGTGGACGAGGCCACCAGCTGGCTCAAACGAGTCGTTGTGACCTGGATTATTCTTAACACACTCGGCTTTATCGTAGCATACCTGCAGCCGTTGATTGCCGGCGGGCAATACACAGGGTGATGTACAACAGTTCGGGATCAGACAGGAGGTGAACGACTATCTTAGACTGGATTTTTGAAGGGATCGTGACATGGATCTCCAGTATTGCCTCGCAGATCATGGACGCGGTTTCCGGTCTCTTTCTCAATGCGTTGGGAACAGACATGGTGACCATGGAGGAGTATTTCCCCTTCATCACCAAGGCCTTTGACGTCATGCAGTACACAGCCTGGGCAGTCCTTTTTCTTATTGTGGTCTGGCAGCTGTTCCGGGCGTTCGGAGGACCCATTACCGAAGCCGAAAACCCATGGCAATTAGTTGTGCGTGGCGCGATTTTCGCGCTGCTGATCGGATACGCAAAACCAATTTTCATGCTGGCGCTCGACATTGCCAGAGCGCCGTATACGGCACTGATGGATGTAAGCATGACGGCGGAGGAATTCACCTTTGCCGGTGTGGAGCAGGTACTGAGCAACGGACTGCTGACAATCGTTTCAACCGTGACGGTTGTCGGGCCTATACTGGTTCTGATCCTGCTGATCGCACTCGGATGGAATTACTTCAAGCTGCTGCTGGAGGCGGTCGAACGGTATATCGTGGTCGGTGTGCTGTGCTATACCTCCCCGCTGGCATTCTGCATGGGCGGCTCCAAGGCGACTAATCAGGTCTTTAAAAGCTGGTGCAGGATGGTAGGCTCGCAGCTTCTCCTGCTGGTCATGAACGTGTGGTTTATCCGGGGCTTTAACTCCTCGGCAGGCCAGTATATCGGAAATGGCGGCGCGCTGAGTACAGGGCAGGGATCTATCTTTCTATGGCTGTTCTGCGCACTGGCATTCCTAAAGACCGCACAGAAATTCGACAGCTATATGGCCGCCATGGGACTTAATGTGGCGCAGACCGGTTCCAGTATGGGCATGGAGCTGCTGATGGCCGCAAGGGTGATCAGCGGCGTGGGACACAGCGCAAAGAGCGCAGGCAGCGTGTTCGGCAGGGGCGGTTCGACTGCAACCGGAACCGGGGCCGCGGCCAGCGGCTTTGCATCCGGCTTTGCCAGCAGATTCAAGGGTAACAGCTATGTCCGTGACGCCGTCGTTGATGGCGGCACGCGCATGGGCATGGGCGGCGGCGTCGGCTTTGTCGGGCGCGTTTTTGGCGGTGTCGCTGCCAGAAACGGTGCAATGCTTATGGGAGAATCCATCGCCTCCGTAGCAGCGCGTCCCGCAGAAGCCGCCGGCACTATTGCCGGCGATATCGCCGACCGCAGCCTTGGCAACTATATGCCTCAGCTTGCGGGCCATACACTCAAGGGAACCCAGATCAGCGGCGGACATATCAGCACGACGGCAACCGGCACAGACGGAAAAGTCAGCAGTGTGGAGATGTTCAATACGGCGCAGTTTGAAAAACCCGCCGCTCCGCACTCCGTTGTAACTGCCACTGACGGCAGCACCTGGTATCAGATGGCCAGCGGTGAGGGCCGAAACGCCTTCTACGATGCGCCCGGGTTTACCGGCAGCCCCGCCGAATCCGAACAGGTTGCAGCAGCCTTCCCCGGCGCTGCTGAAGGTACAGTCCTTCGCAACACGGGCGACGGCATCATGGAAGCCGGCAGTGAGAGCGGAAACAGCCTGTGGTACAACAGCGCGTATTACAACGAGCCCGAAGCACCGCACACTGTCATGCAGGCGGCAAACGGCGTAGACTGGTACGCTATGCAGCAGCACGCGGAGGCGCCTGCTTTTGAGCAGGGAGAGGCCGCAGACACATATAATCAGGCGGCCTTCCGCAACTTTATGCCCGGCTTTGAGCAGCAGGTGGCACATGTGGACGGCACGCATCGGGAGGACGGGCACTTCGAGGTTCGCCATGCCGATGGCTCCGGGACGGCCTTTTACGACACCGCCAGATTCGCCGCACCGCGCGGGGATTATCAGGTGTATGAGGACGTCAGAGGGCAGCAGTGGATCGCCATTCATGGAGACCCCGCCGTGGAACGCAAGCCGGTGTTCGAGGACGGAAAGCCCGTCTACGACGGTGAAAACGTCCGCACGGTGTCCGTGGAGTCGGTTCGATACAAGAACATGCCCAGCCGCTTTAAGGAGCCGGAAAAGCGTCCGGACAGCGGCATAAAGGCGCCGAAACGCAGGAAATAAATGCAGCGGGCAACAGCCGGAGCGGATGATATCCCTCCGGCTGTTTTGCCTGACTGCGAATGAAGAAACCAGCCGCCACGCGCGGCTTCGGATACTCACCGGGGAGGTGTAAAAGAAAATGGCTGAGCCGGATAAACGGCAGATAGGCGACGGCAGCGATAATTACGGCGAAGCTGCCAAGCAGATGGCCAAAGCCGCAAAGGAAGCAGGAATAGAGACGGCGAAGCAAGCCGCCGTGAAAGGCGCTGAAGCCGGCGCCAATGCAGCAGCTGCGACGGTGCAGGCAGGTGTGGAGGGCGGCAAGGCGGTTGCCGAGATAGCCGCAGGAACCGCTGCGGGCGGACCGTGGGGCGCAATTTTATCGGCGGCATGGGCCATGCGTCATACACTGTTTAAGATACTTGTCTGCATCTGTCTGTTTTTCCTTGTCATTATCGTCTTGATTGTTTCACTGCCCAGCGTTGTCACAAACAGCGTGTTTGGGCTGGATGGGTCGATGGTGGACATGGAAAACCCCACAACGCTGCTGGAATCCTATAACCACCTTGCCGCAGATATTTCCGCAGTTGTGGAGGAAGGGTATGACGCAGCCCTCGCAAAAGTCGAGCAGATCATTGAGGACGGCGGATACGACTACGATCTGTCTATGGATGCACTTATCAATTATGCACAGGGTTCCGCCGGGTACGATGTAAGCTATATCCTTGCGGCCTACTCCGCATCGCTTCAACAACGCAATACCGGCAAGGAGGATATGCTGGCAAAGCTTCGCAGCGTTGCCGACAGTATGTTTCCGGTAGCTTTCGTGGAGAAGGAATCGGAGCAAATCGTCCCCTTTACCTACGCTACATACAGACCCGTTACCGTGACGGTTGTCACATCGAAGACGCAGACGGGAACCATCAATGGCGTTCCGCAGTACCGTTATACCACAGCCCGGCGCACCTACTATGAGCCGGACGAAACGATAACAACATCGGAGCCGGTCAATGTGGCAGCCTATACGCCTGTGGTAGTTTCCGTTCCCATATACAGCGGAGGCAGAATCACCGGCACACGAAGCGAAACCTATTATGAGCAGGACGGCAACGAGACGCTCACTCCGGAAACGGAGGTCGTAAAGTATGTGGAATGCACCATACAGCCATTTGATAACAGCGTCATCATCCGAGCCTTCGGGATCGATCCCTCTGCCACTTATGACCAATTCAAGATAACCTATGGCGAGGCCATTCAGAAGATGGCCAACGCCTTGAAAATGACGCTGTATGGGACATTAGGCAACGGGCAGATGGTTCCCTTGACCGATGCGGAGCTGATCGCCTTTGTCAACGCGCAGAGCTGCAGCCCCATGCGGAAGCATATCCTCACAACGGCATTGTCGCTGGTGGGCAAGGTCCCATATTTCTGGGGCGGCAAGTCGGCACCCGGCTGGAACGATGCTTGGAACACGCCGCGGCTGGTGACGTCAGCCGGTTCTCCGACGACCGGCACGATTCGGCCCTTTGGTCTTGATTGCAGCGGATTCACCACATGGGTATTCAATACGGCAGTAGGCGTTGAGATCGGCGCCGGCTGCAACGGACAGTACCCGAATACCTACGGCATCTCCGCAGCGGAGCTGCTGCCGGGTGATCTGGGATTCCTTGCGGATGATGACGGCTGGGGCCATGTGCTTATTTTTGCCGGATATGATGCGGAAGGGACTCGTATGTGGGTGCATTCCTCCGGCGGCATCGGCGTTATCCTGAATACGCCAAGCTATGAAGGAAGGCTTTCCTATCGCCGCCTCAGCATCGTGGATTACGATGCGCCGGTGGTAAATTCCCCGAACGGCGAGGCGCTTTATACGCTGGAGGTAGAGGTGACGCATTACTGCGCCTGCGCAAAGTGCTGTGGCAGCAATGCGCAGGGGCTTACCGCCAGCGGCAAGCAGGCAGCGGTCGGTATGGTCGCTATGTCCAGCCATTATCCCTTCGGCACGCAAATCATGATAAACGGTACCATGTACACCGTGGAAGATCGGGGCGGCTCAGGCATAGAGAACAATATCCATCGCGTGGATATCTATGTGCCGGACCATCAGCAGGCGCTGCGGATGGGACGGTATACCACAACCGCAACAATTTACAGATTAGGCAGGTGAAAAACTTGGACGAAAGAGAATACAACAACGTGTACGCAATCCCCGCAAACTATACGGACAGCGGCAAACTGCTGGGAGGGATGATCGACACCCGGAACGCAATTGAAACGGTGATTCTGGTGCTGGCTTTGGGCTATCCGGAGCTGATCCTGATCCCCATGCCCGGCACCATCCGCATCGTGGTCATGACGGTCACGCTGCTGCCGCTGGCGGTGGTATCTGCAATGGGCGTGGATGGCGGGTCGCTGTTTCAGTACATCGGCCATATCATCCATTTCTGGACACACCGCAGGAAATTACACTTCAGGAGGATCGGATATCGCTATGGCCAGAGCAAAAGGAAAAAGAAACCGCAGAAAAGAAAAGCTTGAGTTTGTACAGGATTATTTGCCCATCCGCGACCTGAAAAACGGAATCATTGAAACGACGGACGACCGCTACATAAAAATCCTTGAGATCGAGCCAATCAATTTCACGCTGCGATCCGATGAGGAGCAGTTCAACATCATCTCCAGCTTTGCCAGCTGGCTGAAGATATCCCCCATGCGGCTGCAGTTCAAGTCCATTACACGCCGCGCAGACTCAGATAAGCACATATCCATGATCTGCGAGGAATTGGAACACGAGGAGAATCCGCAATGTAAGGAACTTGGCGAAGATTACATCGGACTCATCAAGGATGTGGGAAATCGGGAAGCGCTGACGAGGCGCTTCTTTCTGATTTTCCAGTACGAGGCGGTAGGGCGCAACGAAAGCGATGACTATGCAAAGATCTACGGCATGCTCCAGACCGCCGAACAGACAGCGCGGGCGTATTTCATGCAATGCGGCAACAGCATCATCCAGTCCAAAGACCCGGATGAAGCGACTGCCGAAATCCTATACATGTTTTACAACCGGCGCTCCTGCACGGACGAGCCGTTTTCCTCCCGTGTAGATCGCATCGTGGTGGACACCATGGCGGCAAAGAAGAAAATCATCGGCATGGACCCGGTGCCGCCGATCCGCATGGCCAACTTTCTGGCGTCCCGCGGCATCGACCTGAGCCATTATAATTATGTCGTTATGGACGGGCTGTACTATTCCTTCCTCTACATCAAGGCAGGCGGGTATCCAAGCCGCGTCCGGGCCGGCTGGATGTCCTCGCTCATCAACGCCGGAGAGGGCGTGGATATCGACGTCCACCTCCGCCGTGAGAACCGCAGCCGCACCATAGATAAGGTCGCCCAGCGGATCAGGCTCAACCGCACCAAGCTCAAGAGCATGCAGGATACCAGCACCGATTATGAGGAGCTGACCAATTCCATACAGGCGGGCTATTTTATCAAGAATGGCATCGCTAACTACAACGAGGACCTCTTTTACATGAGCGTTTTCATCACCGTATCGGCCAAAACCTACGAGGAATTGCTTTGGCGCAAGCAGCAGATGGTGGATATGCTCAAGTCCATGGATATGTACACCAGCGAGTGCAGCTTTCAGCAGGAGGCTGCACTGCAGTCGGTGATGCCGTTCCTGAAAATCTCGCCCAAGCTGGAGAAAAAGGCGCAGCGCAATGTGCTGACCAGCGGCGCCGCATCCAGCTATATCTTCACCAGCTTTGAGCTGTCGGACGACAATGGCGTGCTGTTGGGCATCAACCGATACAACAACTCCCTATGCATCGTGGATCTGTTCAACACAAAGATCAATAAAAATGCCAACCTGAACCTGCTGGGCACATCGGGCGCAGGCAAGACCTTCACCATGCAGCTGCTGGCGCTTCGGATGCGGATGCGCGGCATTCAGTGCTACATTCTGGCGCCCATCAAGGGACACGAATTCCGTAGAGCCTGCAATAAGATCGGCGGCGAGTTTATCAAGATCGCACCGGGATCTCCCCACTGCATCAATGTAATGGAGATACGGCATACCATGTCGCCGGAGATGGAGCTGATTGACGAGATCGATTATGTGGAGATGGGCTCCATGCTGGCTCGAAAAATTCAGCAGCTCATGACCTTCTTCGGCCTGCTGATCCCCGATATGAGCAACGAGGAGGAGCAGATGCTGGATGAAGCACTAATTCGCACATATGCGGATTTCGGCATCACCCATGATAACGACTCCATCTATACGGACATGTCCTCCGTACCGCCCAAAATGAAGCAGATGCCTATCCTGGGCGATCTGCATAAGCATTTGCAGGAGAATCCCATGACCCAGCGGCTGGCGGCCATCATCAGCCGTTTTGTCACCGGCAGTGCCCAAAGCTTCAACAGACAGACCAATGTAGACCTCTCTAATAAGTACATCGTCCTTGACCTGTCGGAGCTGAAGGGCAAACTGCTTCCGGTGGGCATGTTCATCGCACTGGATTATGTGTGGGATCAGATAAAGTCTGACCGCACCAAACGCAAAGCCATCTTTATCGACGAGATCTGGCAGCTGATCGGCGCCAGCTCCAACCGTATGGCCGCAGAGTTTTGCCTTGAGATATTCAAGGTTATCCGCGGCTTCGGCGGAGCGGCCATTTCCGCAACGCAGGATCTGTCGGATTTCTTCGGTCTGGAGGACGGCAAGTACGGCAGGGCGATCATCAACAACTCCAAGAACAAGATCATTCTGAACCTGGAGCCGGACGAGGCCCGGTATGTACAGGAAACGCTGAAGCTCACCCGCACGGAGATACGCGCCATCACCCGCTTCGAGCGCGGCGAGGCGCTCATCAGCTCCAACAACAACAAAGTGCCTGTGGTAGTGAAGGCCTCCAAGCTGGAAAAGGAAATGATCACCACGGATCGCGCCGAGCTGGAGGCAATCCTCAAAGAACGGCAGAGGGAGAAAACGCATTCAGCGTAGAATACGCATTTTGCAAAGAATACGCACACGCAGAAGGAGGTGAACAACATGCTGCTTGATGATGAGCGCCATGTGATCAAATGGCTGTCGCAGTACGGCGCACTGACCAAAACACAGGTGATCCGACTGCTGCGGGACAAAACCCCGGAGACGGCGGAGAAGATTCTTCGCAATCTGAAAAGGGAGCATCAAATCTCGGATGTGGCCGGTGGCTACTATCTGGCTTTGGATGGACTATGCAAGCCGGATCAGCGGACGATCCTTGCCGTATGGGTGCTGCTGCGGTTTATCGACTATGTGGATCCCATGGCGCATTATCCTGCGGTCTACCCGTCCCAAATCTTTTTTCTGAAGGAAAACACCGGCTATGAGATCGTCGTGCTGTATGACGGTGAGCAGCACCTTAGCAAGCTGCTGCAGCCGCAGGATGACGAGATGAAATATATCTTTGTCCTGCCCAATATCGCCATGGCATCCCAGATGATGCGCCCCAAGGCGCCCTGCCTGTTTGCAACCGTCAACTTTGCCGGGCAGGAAGAACCGGACATTACATTTTACACAGAGGAGGCTGCAACCGATGGACTCGATAAACTCGTTCATTCATCTGCTGGATAAAATAGAGACGCAGGATCGACGGCTCGGCATGACCATAAAAAATCTCCGCTGTCTGACCGGAGGGAAAAGCATGGAGCTGGCGTATGCCATGGCGCTGAAGCTGGCTGAGGAAAGTGAAAAATTGACGCTGCTGACCAGAGCGCTTCCCGCCTACACGGGAAATCCGCGGGCACTGCAGGATGTGGATGCGGTTGCAGCAGAGTCGGTTCCAATAGAAGCGGGCTTTACCATCGAAGGTTGGTTCTGCATCCGGCTGCCTCTGCTGCTCCCCAAAAAAGAGAGGGGCTCCGCCTCCTATGTTCGGGGCATCCTGTACCCGGCGCTCAGGAACTTCTTTCAGGGCAAAGCGCCGGTTCGATACCCCGAAAGCATCATGATATTCCGTCATGTATATGAAAAAGGCAGGCCGGAGCGTCGGTACCGGGATCATGACAATATTGAGATCAATATGGTCTCCGATACCGTCGCCATGTATGTGCTTACGGATGACGCGCCGCCGTGCTGCGATCATTTCTACTGCAGCGCGGCCTCCACGCAGGAGCGTACGGAGGTGTATGTGGTCCCGGCACGGGATTTTCCCCAGTGGCTGGTGCTGGAGCCCCTGATCCCGGACGAGGGGGTGATGCTCCATGAAAATGTGCCGGAGCGGCGTCAAAAACATGTGTAAAAACAGGGCAAAAACCTGCCTCCCCAATGACATATCTTTTAACAGCCGGAAAACACCGATGAAACCGATATTTTTCAGGCTTTTTGCGCAGACGGTTTCCGACAAAGAGAGCAGTCATGTTGTCGGAAAACTCCTGCATTCCGGGGCTTGAAACAATGATTACCGTTCGGCCGGGAAGTCATGTGCATCGGCTTATCACAGTGCTTGGGCTCGCCGGCGAATACCCTGTCCGTTCGCTTGGCGTACTGGGAAACGAGCGTACTCTCAGAGCGCTGGTGGGTAAACTTTCCACAACACAGGAGCTTCGTAATCCGGATACCGATGAGCGGATGAGGGTAAAGCTGCTGCAGCTGACCGGCATCGGGAACGCCAAAGCGATTCGTTTCTGTAAGGGCGCTCTCCCCATACTGGAATGGATACATCCGGACGCATACGGCTATTATATGGCCGCGTTTTACAATCATAGATTTCCCGGCGGTATGGCGCATCGGGACCGTAACCTTCGGGTTGCCGAGACGATTGGGATGCACCTGATCGCCGGTGTCGAGACAAGGGCCTATCTGCTCCCCGCCTTGCAATACCGTGCCATCCTTCGGATAACACCGGACGCGCCTGCCTTCTACCTGGCGCGGGACTTCAAGAGGATCACCCCTGCGGAACAGAACAAAACCATGTTCACACGCATCGTCGGCGCAATCTTCTATCCCGGCGGCTGTTACGCCGTTTACAACACGCGGAACGCTGCAATGAAATGGAACGGCATGGGAGAGTTCAAGGCGCTCCACAGCCTGACGGAGCTTGCCCGCATGAATGCCGGGGTTCAGAGCATCGACTCCGCAATCCTGCTGGGCGAGTCCTATGATACGGCGCTGACCACACTGCTGGAGTCGGATAAAAACCGGCGACTGGAACTTCGGTTTGACGGCATCTATCGGCATATCTATTTTGTGCCTATGAATGCCGGCGGCATCCGGCAGCTCAGATTGCTCACCGTCCCAGACTGGAAAGAAAAACTGCTTGAACTGCTGTTCGACCCAGACGTCCGGTCATATAACCGGGGATTCATGGAATACGACGCCAGTATCGGCGGCACCTGTGTTTTCTCGCATCTTGACGGCGACATCGCACGCCTGATCCGTTTTCGTGAGGCAATGCAGACCGGCGCAGGGAGCTTCGAGGTACTCTGCTTCGATGATCAAGCGCCTTTTCTAAGAGACTACCTTGGCCCGCATATCACACTCAAAACCATCGACGCTGCCACAGTGGAAGCAGAACTGGGACTATAAAGGAGGAATGCATTCTGGATAAAAAACGAGCAGCAGCCATCATCGCCGTCTCCATACCGGGACTTATCACCCTGCTTTACCTGGGCGGAGTGCTTGGCCAATTGCTGATAAACTACGAGCTTTGGATGAATTCCGGCGGTCTTACAGGGCAAACGACCATCGGCGCCGTAGACTGGAATCCGATCGTGTGTCTGGGCAGCGCCTTCAGCATCCCGGGGCTAAAAAGCATCGGTATACTGCTGCTGACCGGGGGCGGTATCACGGCCTATGTGCGTTTCCACGATAAATTCAGCTCCAAGGACTACGATGAACGCGGATTTACCCGCAGCAAGTACGGAACCTACGGCACCGCATCATGGATGAAGGACAAGGAGCTGAAAGAGATTCTGGAGATCAAGCCTCCACTGCAGGCCGATGGCATCATTTTGGGCGAAAAAAACGGCAGCGTCGTCTGCTTACCTAAAGACACCAGACTGAACCGTCACATCGCCGTATTCGGCGCATCCGGTACCCGAAAATCCCGCGGCGTGATCCGTCCGGCGCTGTTCACCATACTCAAGCGCGGAGAGTCGGCAGTCATTACGGATCCGAAGGCGGAGCTCTATAACGATACCGCCGAGTTGTTCCGCAAGAACGGGTATGAGGTAAAAGTATTCAATCTGGTAGACCCCCGGCACGGCGACTCATGGAACTGCATGTCAGACCTGAACGGCGATACTCTGCTGGCGCAGGTGTTGACCAATGTCATCATCTCCAACACCAGCGAGGGCAAGGGCGACCATTTCTGGGACAACGGCGAGGCCAATTTGCTCAAAGCGCTGGTGCTCTATATCGATCTGGACAGGAGCCGCAGCCCGGAGACGAAGAACCTGGCGGCCGCCTACCAGCTCCTGACCCAAAACAGCGAACGGCAGCTGACGGCGCTTTTTGAAAAGCTGCCGCTGGATCACCCCGCCCGTGCGCCGTTCAATCTTTTCTCGCAGGCCAGCGACACGGTGCGTTCCGGCATCGTCCTTGGACTCGGCACCCGGTTACAGGTCTTACAGAACGAGGCTGTGCGGGACATCATCAGCCGCAGCGATATCGATCTCACGGCGCCGGGCAAGCGCAAATGCGCCTACTTCGTCATACTCAGCGATCAGGACGCAACGATGGCGTTTCTGTCCTCGCTGTTCTTTTCGTTTCTATTCATCAAGTTGGTGCGCTATGCCGACAGCACGCCGGAGCTGCGCTGCAAAGTCCCGGTCAACCTCATCTTCGATGAGTTCAACAATGTGGGCAAGCTCGGGGGCGCAGCGGACGGTTCGGATTTTGCCCGTACGCTCAGCGTTATCCGCAGCCGTGCGATCTATGTGATGCTGGCCGTACAGAGCCTCGGTCAGCTCCAGAACCGGTATCCCAACAATCTCTGGGCAGAGATCGTCGGCAACCTGGACGTGCAGCTCATGCTGGGCTGTACCGATGAGGTCAGCGCCGAGTACTTCTCCGCGCGGAGCGGTGATATGTCGGTGGAGATCAACTCCACCATGACCGTGCGCAAGACCATTGCCGTAGCGCAGGTCATCCCCCAATACCGTCAGACGGAGGGCCAGGGGCGCAGACGGCTGCTGACTCCGGACGAGGTGCTGCGCATCCCCAACGAGGAACTGCTGGTGGTCATCCGAGGACACAATGTCCTGAAACTGAAAAAGTTTGATTATGCTGACCACCCGCTGGCCAAGGAATTGACTCCCGTCAGCATTCTTGACTACACACCCCCGCACGCGGCAGCGCCTTTTCTCCAGACTGAAACGACTTCGCCACACGCAGCGTCTGAGGAGCGGCCGCACACATCGTCCATACCCTCAAAACGCAGAACTCTGTACAGCTCCGCAAAACCGCCGAGCGAGTTTTGAACTCAATGCTTTAACTAAAAAGTTGACATTTAACTTTAGTGATGTTATAATGCCGAAAGAAAGTTAAATTGGTGGTGAGCAGATGGACTATATCACAAAAACACTGGGCGTCCCGGTAATACGGACAGAGTGGAAGCAGCAGGCAGCCTTGCCGTTTTTTTTGAACGATAGATATACATTTGAACAAGCGGACATTGGCGGAGTAGCGTGCCTTATTGTTCATCCTGTGGGGGAACTCGATACGATCAATACCCTTAAAAAGCATGTGGCGAGGCTGCATGCAGCAAGTGGGCGACAGGTCGTTTTTGAGTTAACGGCCATATCCCGGCAGCGCCGCAACTCCTTCATTGATGCGAAGCTGGCGTTCGTCGTGCCGGAAAAGCAGGTGTATCTTCCCTTTCTCGGGGCTCTGCTTACAGAGCGCTGCGATAGCGAGGGACTCGTGACGGGCGCAGAGAAGCTGCAGCCGTCTGCGCAGATGCTGCTGTTTGCCTATATCCTGAATGGGAACGAGCCTATGCCGATGACACCCTTTGCGGAGCGGTTTGCCTTTTCCGCAATGACGATCACGAGAGCGGCAAATCAATTGGTAGAGCTTGGGCTCCTTAACAAGTCCTGCTCCGTCGGAGCGCAGAAAATGCTCTGCACCGAGCTCGACACGAAGGGACTATATCAAAAAGCCGTCCCCTACCTCATCCAGCCTGTCCGGACAACCGTATTCATCGAAAAGAGCGCTGTGACCCGGGATATGTTTCCCGCAGGGCTGAGTGCGCTTTCGGAAATGAGCATGCTCAACCCGCCGGCGGTCGAAACATGGGGTATGGTTGGCGGTAAAATTAAGGGATCGGCACAGAAATTGATCGATTCTGAAAAGCAATGCGCCCTGCAGCTCTGGCGCTATGATCCGCGCCGTATCAGTCAGACAGGCAGAGTTGATGTACTGTCGCTGGCGGCAAGCTTAGCAGACGATACGGACGAGCGGGTAGAGCAATGTATTGAAGAAATACTGGAAAAGGTGTGGTGACAAAGATGGTAACTGGATTTGAGAGCTTCAAGCGGTGGTTTTCCGAGTACAGCGAGCAGTATACAATTATCGGCGGAACAGCATGCGACCTGCTCATGAGCGAGGAAGGCATGGATTTTCGGGCGACGCGAGATATTGATATGGTGCTGATCGTAGAGAGCCTGACGCCGCAGTTCGGAGAACGATTTTGGTCATATATCAGAGACGCAGGGTACGAACACAGGAATAAGAGTACCGGCGAACCGCAGTTTTACCGATTTACGAATCCGAAGAGCCGGGATTATCCCTACATGATAGAGCTGTTCTCCCGCCGGGCTAATGCAATCGTTCTTTCGGATGATGCGGTACTTACGCCATTGCCACTGGACCATGAAATATCCAGCCTGTCGGCGATTTTGCTGGATGATGCGTATTACCAATTCCTACGCGAGGGGAAAACCACAATAGATGGGATACCGATTCTTGACGCAATGCACCTCATCCCATTCAAGGCCAAGGCGTGGCTGGATCTTCGCCAGCGAAAGGAAGCCGGCGCAAAGGTTGACAGCAAAAATATTCGGAAGCACAAAAATGATGTGATCCGGCTCAGCATGCTGTTGAGAGAAAATGATGCGCTTGACTTGCCGCAAGCGATCCGCAATGATATGAAAGACTTCCTTGCCGCTATGCGCGAAGAACCGATTGACCTCAAGGCACTTGGAATACGAGGAACATCGCAGGAGGAGATAACGGGAAGGCTGCTTACGGCGTATATCCTGAACAAATAAAACACATTACCGGTAGATGAGCGTCTCAGAAATGGGACGCTCTTTTTATATTCAAACAAAAGAAACGGAGGATCAAACAATGGCGACGAAAAAAACGGCGGTGATTCCGGAAGAAGAAATTCTTGCGGCCGCGACGGAGGAAAACATCAATGAACACGCATTACATCAGACTGAAACTGAACCTGAGCCGGATAGAGTGCTCAGCGCTGAAGGGGCGCCCGGAGACGCTGATCTCATCGACATTTGCCAGACTGATTCCGAATCTGCGAATCCCGAAGGGATGCCGATCGAAGACGCCGCGCGCAACACCCCGGAAGCACCGGTATCCCAGACCGGATCGGGCACTGAGCTTCCCGGAGAATTTCCGGCCGGATCCGATGAATTAACTGCGCCGGAAGCTCCGGTGTCCCAGACCGATTCCGACTTGGAGGAGAAAAACCTGAAGAGAGCCCGCCGGCCCGCCGAACCAGAAAACCAAGAGCTAAGAAAAGTGAGTCTGACACAACAGCGGCAGAACCGCCCGGGGATGCATCCGACGGCGTCGAATCTCCGGAGAAGAAGCCTCGCAGGCGCGCCGCTGCCAGACCGGCGTCGCCGGTAGTATCCATCGACGAGCGCCCCAGTGTGGAAACGGAAGCGGACAAAGCCCGCAACGATTTGCTGGACCTGGTAGAATCCTTAAAGACCAAACGGATCCTGACCGGGACCATTCAGGGCATCGAACGCCCCGCTGACCATCCCTCACGTTCTCTTGCAGTCATTTATCATGGCGATATCAAGGTTATTATTCCTGCGGAGGAGGCGGTGGAGCCGCCGGAGGATTTCCGTGGCAGGCTTCCGGAGGATGTGCTGCACTATATGGTCACCAAACGCCTGGGGGCGGAGGTGGATTACATCATCAAGGGCATCGACGCCAAGGCGGGCGTTGCAGTCGGCAGTCGTCTTGAGGCTATGTCCGCTAAGCGCCGCGCGTACTATTTCGGTACAGACCGGGATGGAAACAATCTGCTCTACGAAGGTATCTGTGCGGAAGCTCGCGTCGTATCCGTCATTCGTGCCGGCATCTTCGTGGATCTGTTCGGCCTGGAGGTCTACATCCCGCTTCGTGAGCTGAGCTACCAGCGCATGCTGGATGCGCAGGACAGCTTTCAGCCCGGGCAGCGCATTCTGGTTAAAATCCTGAGCATCGAACGCAGTGACCGAACCCGTATCCGGGTCAGCGCCTCCATCAAGCAGGCCGGAGAGAATCCCTATGAAAAGGCGCTGCGGCGTTATTCTGTGGGCAACCGCTATGTAGGTACTGTCAGTATGGTGGACATGAACGGCGTGTTCGTCTCACTGGACGGCGGCATCGACTGTCTGTGCAGCTATCCTAAGCGCGGACGCCCGCCCAGGGGCTCTCGCGTAACGGTACGGATTCTGGGCATCAACAACGAATCCAATCGGATCTGGGGAGCGATCACACACATCGCTACCCCGAGATGACCGGAGCGAACAGAAAATGACAAGGAGGTTGAACAACTATGCTTGATTACGATCTGACCCGCGCAGAGCAGGTCAGAAGAACGGATCTTGCGCAAAAAGCCCGCAGAATGATCCTGTCCCACATGAAGGTGGAGGCGGAGGACGAAACTTCGCTGACGCTGGATCACCGCGGCTACTATATGCAGATCTCGTTCTCGCCGCTGCACCCGCTGCTGGTCGTCTGCCTGGCTAAGGCGATTCGAAACCCGGATGGCGCACGAAAACAGCAGCTTGCCAACGAACTGAACCTGCACAGCGTGCTGGGCAGCCACGCCATCAACGAGGACGTCGGCTGTTATTCCTATCGCGCTACCCACTGGCTGGATACGGAGCTCACGCCGGAACGGTTCTTTGAAATACTCAGCCGCTGCGTTGACGAAGCGGACCGTGGCTATTTCAATCTGGCAGGATGAGCATATTGCCGTAATGCTCAGTGCGTATCCGCGTACCGGACAACCCCACCGCCTCCCGGCAGTACCCGGGGAAAGCCTCAAGTGAGAGCCTCAAGTGAGAGCCGGGAGCCATACTGCGGCACTCCGGAGTACACCTTACAGCCGTCAAGCCCTCCGGAATCAGAACCAGCCATACTCGAAGAGCCGGCCATGAATGAACTGCATTTGCGTGAAACTGCGGCGTTGGAGTTGGTTTCACCTATGACTCTACCGCAACGGGACGCCGGGATACCCCCATTATCGCCGGAGATATCCATCCATCCGGCGCGGGATATCAAATCGTGGCTGGAACTGTACGCAGCAGACGGCATCATATATTTCTGCGTTTGGGCGCAGCTGAGAACAGAAGCGTGATACGATCTGTATATCGGCTGCACCTGAGCCAAACCACATCACGCAGCGAGAAGCGCATCGGAAACGGTGCGCTTCTTTGCTGCAAAAAACAGGAGGTAAAGGAACGATGAAACGTAAAACGCTCAAGAAAGCCCTTTCGGCATTCTTGTCCCTGCTCATGTGCATGATGACGCTTTTGTCTATCAGCACCCCTGTGTTTGCCGCAACGACGGTAGACGCTTACATGGTGGATTTCCCACGCGACGGTGACAGCAACTACTCTGCGACGGCGTGGGGCCACTCTGCCACGTCTCTGATGGGCGGTTGGCGGTTTCTCAACAGCAAATACACAACGGTGCATAGCATCGGCACCTATAACGGTCAAGTCTCGTACTGCATCGAGCCCGGCATCGGGCAAAATGCCGGCGATACTCTCTCCCACAAGGATGAGACATTTTGGGAAAACTACCCCAGCCACCTCAATCCGACCATTTCCCCGGATACCATCAAGGTCCTGCTTGGCCGGATCATGCAGTATGGCTATCAGGGCAATGTATCCACATCCTGGCGTTCTCAGAACGCCTCGGATGCAGCTGCGCTCAGCTATGCAATCGCTACGCAGCTGCTGGTCTGGGAGACGGTTGTCGGCGAGCGTGACGCAAGCTTCAACAAGGTGTATCCCTCCGGCTATGGGAAGAGCGCGGTTTGGAGTTATATCCGGGACGAGCATCCGCTTCGCAGCCAGATCCGCTCCTATTATAATTCCATGGCCGCCAGCGTGCAGAGTCACGCAGAGATCCCCAGCTTCTGCGCACGAAGCATTGGCAGCGCACGCAGCTATGAACTCAAATACGACGGCACGCGATATACCGTGACACTGACGGATACCAATGGAGTGCTGTCGAACTTCTCGTTCAGCTCCTCGGAACCCGGAATCAGCTTTTCCCGAAGCGGAAACCGCCTGACAATCACCTCCGATACGCCGATTGCAGGCGATATCCGCGTAAGCGCCAGCAAGACCAACGGCGTGCGAAGCGGTGTGGTCGTCTGGACGGACGGCAACAAAGGCGCCGGCATTCAGGACGTTGTCACCTACGGCGAAAACGTGTCAGACCCTGTCAGCGCCTATCTTCGGCTTGAGATGGAGGCGCTCGGCACCATGCACCTGGTCAAGACCAGCGAGGATGGCGTTGTGGCCAACATTTCTTTCACGATCTCCGGCAACGGCATTACCAAGACTGTGACTACCGGCCGCGACGGTACGATTGACGTATCTGAACTCATGGCCGGCACCTATACCGTAACAGAAGCGGACATTGAGCGTTATACGCCCCAGACTTCACAGCAGGTCACCATTGTCGGTGGTCAGACCTCGACCGTGACCTTCAACAACGTGCTCAAGCGCGGTGCATTGGAGGTGACCAAGACTTCAGAAGACGGATTCGTTGAGGGCGTAAAGTTTCGCTTGTACGGCAAATCCCTTTCCGGCCTGAACGTCGATGAGTATGCGGTAACGGACTCCACCGGCGTGGCTAAGTTCCGCAATGTCCTGATTGGCGGCCCATATACCATCGAGGAGGTCGATACGGCCATTCGTTACGTTATCCCTGATCCCCAGTCGGTATCTATCCAGTGGAACCGAGTTGCAGAGCGCAGCTTTGCCAATATCCTCAAAAAGTTTACCGTGACCGTAACCAAGACGGACGCAGAAACCGGAACACCGCAGGGCGACGCCACGCTGTCAGGCGCTAAATACGGGATCTACAAGGGTGGGAAGCTTGTCGATGTGTATTACACAGACGCCAAAGGTCAGTTCACCAGCAAAGAGTATATCTGCGATACCGACTGGACGATCCGTGAAATGGAACCCTCAGAGGGGTACCTCCTCGATACGACGGAACATACCGTTGGTGCAGCGCCTGGTCAGTATACGGTTGAACACAATACAACGGCTAACGCCGTGACCGAAACGGTAATCAAAGGCAGCATCCGCCTGATCAAGCATATTGATGCCGAACTGGAAACCTCCGAGAACGCGCCAACCCCGCAGGCGGAGGCTGAGATCCCCGCAGCAACGGACCCCTCTGCGCCGGAAGGCTCCGCATATTTTGTTAGCCCGGACGCCGCCGCACTGGAGGATGCTCAGGAAACTGCAGCTTCCGATGATGCAAAGGACACAGCCGAACCGGCAGCGGAAGAAACCCCAATGCCCGATCAAGCCGACACGGAAACGCCGGCCGAGTCTGAGCCGGAAGCAGCCGATACGCTGATTCCCGGTCAGAATGAAGCGGAGCCAGAACCCGAAAACGGATCTGTACCGGCGGCGGAGTTCAACCCCTCCGGCAATGCAGGCATTATCGAGCAGCCGGAAGCAGGCGCGATGTTCCAGCTTTATCTCTCCGGTGCCGGAAGCTATGACGCAGCCAAAGATAGCGAGCGCGATCTGCTGGTGACGGATGAAAACGGCGTAGTGCTTTCCAAGGATCTGCCTTACGGCCGCTATACCGTACACCAAATCGAGGGACAGGAAGGACAGGCCTTTGTTCCGGACTTCACCGTATTCATCAGCTCCGACGAACACCTGTACTCCTATATCCTCAACAACCAGACCATCACCAGTTTTATCCGCGTGGAAAAACGCGATGCTGAGACCGGGAAGATCATTCCGGCAGCAGGCATCGGTTTTCAGGTCAGAGACCTGACCTCCGGCGAACTGATTTCACAGACCGTCTATTATCCGGCGCCAGTGACCATCTCCACATTCTATACCGCAGACGACGGCACGCTGATGCTCCCCTGCGAGCTGCCCTACGGCCGCTATGAGCTGATCGAGGTGACAACCTGCCATGGCTATGTGCTGGATACCGCCCCGGTTCCGTTTGCCGTGGATGGGTCAGAGGCTGTCGTGACAGTTACAAAGTCCAACATGGCGCAAAAAGGCGTCATCCGCATCCAAAAGACCGGCGAGGTCTTCAGCAGCGTTGTAAACGAGGGATCCATCTTCCGGCCTGTATATGAGAATGCCGGACTTCCGGGCGCAGTTTTTGATATCGCTGCTGCGGAGGATATTTACACCCCCGACGGAACCTTGCGCGCAAAGGCCGGAGATATTGTAGACACCGTCACCACGCAATCGGACGGCATGGCCGCCAGTAAGGCACTCTACCTTGGCAAGTATGTGATCACTGAGAAGCAAGCTCCGCACGGCATGGCCCTTCAGACCGAACCGCATACGGTTGAGCTGGTATATGCCGGACAGGAGGTTACGGTCACCGAGCTTCGGGCAGATATGTACAATGAACGCCAGCGTGTTGAGATCAGTCTGGTAAAGACCATGGAAACGGATACGCTGTTCGGCATTGGCCAAAGAGACGAGCTCACGCACGTTACATTCGGCCTTTATGCCGCGGAGAAGCTTGTGGCAGCCGACGGCAGCAGCATCCCGCAGGACGGCCTGATCGAGATGGTGTCCTTGAATAAAGACGGAAAAGCGATGTGCAAGACGGATCTCCCCTTTGGACGCTTCTACCTGCAGGAGATATCTACCGACAGCCATTACCAGCTTGGCGATACGAAGTATCCGGTGTCGTTTGACTACGCCGGGCAAGACAAGAAGCTTGTCAAGCTGATTGCCAACGAGGGCGCAGTAATTGAGAATAAGCTGATCTACGGCTCCGTTTCGGGTCTGAAGGTTGATGCAAACGATAAGCCACTCTCCGGTGCGGTCATGGGCCTGTTTGCTGCATCCGAAACGAAATTCACGAAGGATACCGCACTGCTGACAGCCGTATCCGCCGAGGATGGCAGATTCCGCTTCGAAAAGATCCCCGCCGGCAACTGGCTCGTGCGCGAGATCGAGCAGCCCAAGGGCTTCGTTCTGAGCGAAGAGCTGTTCCCGGTAACGGTCAAGGAGCAGGGACAGGTCATTGAGATCAAGATTGCGAACAAACTAATCCGCGGCAGCGTCACGCTGACGAAGTATGACGCAGACTATCCCGAGAATAAACTCAGCGGCGCGGTATTCGAGGTCTACCGTGATGTTAACGGGAACAAGGCGCTGGACAAGGATGATGTATTGCTCGGCACCATGGAGGAGTCCTCTGCCGGCGTTTACTGGATGAAGAATCTGGAGTACGGCGGCGTACTGGTAAGGGAGAAAACCGCACCGGAGGGCTTTATTCCGGACGAGAAAGCCTACTATGTGGAGATCGATACCGACGGAAAAACCTACACCGTTGAGAACGAAGCCGGAAAGGGCTTTATCAACCATGCGCTGAAGGGCTCCCTCAAGATTATTAAGACCACCAGCGACGGAAAGAAAGAGGGCTTTGCGTTCCGCATCACCGGCGCCAACGGCTACGATATGACGTTTACGACCGACGCCAAGGGCGAAATCTTCATTGAGAAACTGCGCATCGGCGAGTATACCGTCACGGAGCTGAAAAACAGCGCCAGCGAAGGGTACAAGATCGCAGACCCCGTCAAAATCACGCTTGTTGCAAACGAAACGCTGACGGTAAAGATCCATAACGACAAGACGAAGGTGGATGTTCCCAAGACCGGAGACGACGCTGATCTTATACTCTGGATCTCACTGCTCGGGCTTGCGGCGGCAGGAGCGGGCTGCACAGCGTTTTTCTACCTGAAAAAGCGCAGAACGAGCAAGCATATTGCCGCGAAAAAGTAAATAACACCTGTCCGGGGATACGCTTGAACGCGCATCCCCGGATTCGTTATGGAGGAACGATATGAAAAACGACAGACGCAGAAGAAATCGGCCGCGGAACCGTGAGAAGAAGGGCGTCAGGCAGTCCCCGGGCCAGGAATGCCGGCATGTATGGTCGGGCGGCGTATGCCTTAAATGCGGGTGCTTGCAGCAACCCCCACGCTCAAGCGGTGAAAAACTGCCCGCAGGACAAATTCCTGCGGGCAGTACAGATGTCAGAGATAGTTGATGGGAATGACCCGATCCGAAGCCTTCAATGAGACCAGCCTGTCATAAAGACAGATCACGCCGCCGGGACCGTGCCTGACACCGGGAATCTTATCCAAGAGGTCGAAAGCGTCCATGTCTTTCTCCGGTGGGTCGATGTGCTTTTTCATCCCCAGCGGACACGGTGTCCCTTTCTCAGTTATTGCCGGTGATGAACGTAGCATTGAAAGAGCATTGCAATCAGAATTCTTCATGCTATAATATACCCACATCACTCGTGAGACTATGACTGACTGCGCTCAGACCAAAGGATAATTGGTGCACGGTTGTAAACGGGTGCAGAAGGAGGACTAAAGTCTATGACAAAGAAAGAGCTCGTTTCTTATGTGGCTGAAAAGGCCAATCTCAGCAAAAAGGACGCGGAAATAGCGGTCAATTCCGTATTTGACGGTATCACGGAAGCACTGAAAACCGACGGCAAGATCCAACTGGTCGGCTTCGGCAGTTTTGAAGTGAAGGAGCGCGCCGCGAGGATGGGCAAAAACCCGGCTACCGGTGAAACGATCGAGATCCCTGCCGGCAAAGCCCCTTCCTTTAAGGCGGGAAAGGCGCTCAAGGACACGATCAAGTAAAAACTAAATACAGCATCAGAGAGGACGGCTTGAGAAATCAGGCCGTCTTTTTCTATGCAAATTACAGGAGGTCATTATGAAAAAGATGAAAACAGGCATCGGCGTAATGCTGGCGCTATTGTGCTGTATTCTCATGTGTACAGGTTTTGTCTATGCTACCGGCGATGACACGGACGGCACGGAGCTTCAAGTCGCGCAGCCCGTCATCCTTGAGGTACAGCTTGGCCCCCAATGGGCGGGCGTTGAATTCCAGCTCAAGACGGATGCAGGCCTTTATCCGGGCACGATTGCCGTGGGGCAGGACGGGATTTTACGAACCGAGCTGGGCAATAGCGGCAGCTATGTCCTTTCTTGCCTGACATTAAATGCCGCCGTGCCGGCGCCGGGCGATATCCCAAGTCCTGATGTGACGCAACAAGAACAGGAGCCGCTGACAACAGGCAGTACAGAGAACGCGGATGCCGCTTCGCAGAATGTGCAAGAGCAGGATTCGGGCCGCCCTACCGTCGGCGGGATTCCCGTGATGCACATTATCCTGTTCGGCGGAGGGCTCCTTCTTGCGGCAGGTTCGCTGGTCGCCATGCGCTTTATTCGGAACAGGCGCCCATCAGAACGCTCGCCGTATGATCCGGACGATGAGGACGATGACGAGGATGAATACGAATATTGACATCGCCATTCTGGAGAGCGCGGGCAGTTTAGAGAGGTGTATCTTTCCTCCAGACCGGTTCTGAATTGCAAAATACAAAACTTTTAGAAATATTATAATAAAAAGATTAAAAACATTACTTTAGGGCTTGACTTTTGGATTCTGATATGCTAAGCTGTAACCGTGGCAGGGGCTTGCACTCAGGCTTTCAGTACTTCGGAAGAGCTCCCGGAGTTAGACTCTCCCCGCGGGAGAGAAACTGTTACGGATTTGCGCACTGAGCGATCCATACGGTGCAAGCCACAACTGAACTCATTGGCCGGAAAGCTGCTTTGATGACAGGAACGTGCTCGGTATGTAGAAACCGACTTTGCCGTCCTTGCTTTTCATGCAGTTTTCCGGCCTTTCTCTATATCCTGACGGAGGTGAAAGGACCGTGAAACACAAGAAAAAGAAGAAAGGAATCAACCCGTCCGCCATGCGCTGCCAGTATTGCGGCGGCACCGTTGTGCTGCGCTCCGCAGACGGCATCTACCATGAGAACCACAGCCATACCATGCTCTATGTTTGCAGCAATTATCCGCGGTGTGACGCTTATGTCCGCACCCATCCGGGCACGAATATCCCCGTCGGCACATTGGCTAACCGCGAGCTGCGCACGCTTCGGAATCAGGCGCACCACTATTTCGACCAACTATATCTGAGCGGTTTGATGAGCAAGCAGGACGCCTACCTGTGGCTGGCAGGGCTTCTGCAGGTACCGCTTTCCAAAGCGCACATTGGCTTTCTCGGCGAATATTACTGCAACGAGGTCATCGCCGAAAGCAAGAAGCTCCTGGAGCATCGCAGGAAACAACAGCCGTCCGGATTTCGCCCATGCAAAGGAGGCGAAGCATCATGACGCTTACACAACCCCAGCAGAGAAAAGTGGAGCAAAACCTCGGGCTGGTCGGGAAGGTGATCAAGGACAAGGTCCATAATCCCGGTCAAAACAGTATCTACAGTTACGATGACCTCTATCAGATCGGCTGCATTGGCCTCTGCAAGGCGGCATACAGCGATAAAGGCGGATGCTTCTCTACGTATGCATACAGGCTAATCTGGAACGAGATATGCACGGCGTTGATCTATGCCAACCGCCGGGCGGCAAAGGAGTGCGAACTGCTCCCGGAGGTGCTCGGGAAAGAAGATAGTTTAGACGAGCATCACGAACTGAGCATGATACTCGACCGGCTGGAGGCCAACGCTTCCGAGGCGATGGCGAAAGGCATCCGGGCGATCCGTCTCAGCGCCGAAGGCTATTCCCACGCGGAAATCGGCAGCATACTCGGGGAAAGCGACAAATGTGTCGCCGCCCGAATCTCCCGCACCAGGAAATATCTCAGGTCGCATCCGGACCTTGCGGCATTCTGATTTATGCACAATTGAAAACGATACAGCAAACCCTCCCTCCCCAGTATAAACACTGCGGAGGGAGGGTTTTGCGTTTTGGAGGAAGTTATGAAACTCTTCAAGAATAACCGCTGGCTGCTTATTCCGATCCTGTCCTCACTGCTGCTGCTTGTCCTTATGAAAACAGTGCTCTTTCTCGGGTATGTCCCGACTGAGTCTATGGAACCTACACTGAAGAAAGACTCATTTATTCTGGGGACACGGCTGTACGGAGATTTGACCGATGGGGATATTATCATCTTTGAACGGGATGGGCGGCTGCTTGTAAAGCGAATTACGGCATCCGGCGGCGAAGCTGTCATTCGGAATGGCATTACGCTGATTGTGCCGGAAAACTGTTATTATGTTCGGGGTGACAATGCCAACCACTCCTATGATTCCCGCTTCTGGTCGGACCCGTTTGTAAAGGAGAGCAGCATAAAGGCAAAGCTGCTGGGCTAATTCTAAATATAAAAGCACAACACCTGCGACAATTTAGCCTACATCAGATACCCCGCAAAATCCAAACAAGCATGAATCAAAATTGACCATCCTATTGATTTGCTCTTTTCGTATATCGCCGAGAACACCAGTGCTCCAACAATGCCACCACCGAACTCACTAAGGATACCGGTAATTGTTCCACCCTGTATCATAAAATATGAATATCCGTGTGCAAATCCAAACACTAATCCGCCCAAGATGACGGATACTTTGAAATTAAATGCTTTTCGCAACTCTCGATGCAAATAACCTCGAAAAACAAATTCTTCTCCGCATCCAACAATAATTAAGTAAAACCAGAAAGCGTATAACCTCTCGGGCAGAATAATTGTTACCAATATGGCACAAACGCCAATAAGCCACCAAGGTATCCATTTGGAAGGTGTCTCTGTTTTTCTGAAATCTGCACTGCGAAAATATGTTGCCACAAAAGGGATCACAGCAGCAGCCTGAATGGCATCATACAATATGCGTCTTTTTATATTTGAATTTGTGAGATCCTGCAATACCGGCAAGGGTAGAATTTGGGCAAATGCAGTCGAAGCCGCTATATAGACTAACACGAAAAGCATTGCCATTATTGATTTCTTACAGTTGATAGTATGCACCCCAGCTTATCTTCCCCCATACAGTCTAGTATATAGACCTTTGCTCCTGGCGTTCTTTATAGATCGTCTTCCAGTGCGGTGCTCTTGGCGTAGGCGGTGCTGCGCGCCTCAAAGAAATCCGTCTTGACCATGTTGGCATCGGCGTACTGGCTGACCCATGCCATGCTCTCCGGCTCGTGCTCGAAGCCGGGATACAGCGCCGGATACCCGAGGCTTGTCCAGCGGAGATTGCCGAGGTAGTGGATGTAATCTGTGACCATCTGGCGGTTCAGCCCCGGCACCTCGTCCCCGATGACATAATGCCCCCACGCGATCTCCTGTTCCACGCCCTCCAGCATCATTTCCTGAAGCACCTGCACGTTTTCTGCCGTGAACAGCTCCGGCTGCTCCTTCTGTAGCTCCAAAATAATGTTGCGAAACAGCCACAGGTGGGTGTTCTCGTCCCGGTTAATGTAGCGGATCTCCTGTGCCGAGCCGGGCATCTTGCCATTGCGGGAAAGGTTGTAGAAGAACATGAAGCCACTGTAAAAATAGATGCCCTCCAAAATGAAGTTGGCCATCATCACGCGCAGCAGCGTGAAGGAATCCCTCTTCACTTGAAACTCATTGTAGCAGTTCCCGATAAAGGTGTTGCGGCGCAGCAGATGCTCGTCCGTTCGCCACTGGTAGAGGATGTCGTTGCGCTCCACGGGGGAGCAGATGGTGTCCAGCATATAGCTATAGCTCTGGGAGTGGACGCACTCCTGAAACGCCTGAATGGACAGGCAGAGATTGACCTCGTTGGCGGTGACATACGCGCCGATGTTGGGCAGATTCGCCGTCTGGATGGAGTCCAGAAAGACGAGAAAGCTTAAAATTTTGTCGTAGGCCATGCGCTCGGCCGCCAGCAGGCGGGGATAGTCCTTCACATCCTGCGAGAGATTGATCTCCTCCGGAATCCAGAAGTTGTTCATGGCCTGCCGGTACCAGTCGCTGACCCACGGATACTTCATGTTGTTGAAATCGTTGAGGTTTGTTGTGTTGCCGCCGATCATACGCCGCAGGCGCACGTCGATGTCACCCTCCGGATTAAAAAGTGGCTTTTTCTTCAGTTCTGCCATGGTACTGCTCCTCCCTATGACGCGCAGCTTTCGCAGTCCTCCACCTCAAGGGACTTGCTGCGGATGTAGTAGATCGTCTTGACGCCGCTGCGCCATGCATCCAGATACAGTGCCAGTACCTGCCGCATGGTGTAGTCGTTGGTGATATACAGGTTCATACTCTGCGCCTGATCGATGTGCCGCTGGCGCACGCCTGCGGCTCGTACCGACCAGCTTTGGTCGATGAGGTGAGCCGCCTTATAGTACCACCAGGTATCCAGCGACAGCTCCGGGGCCACGCGAGGCAGGATGCTGCCCTTCTTCTCCTCTAAAAAGAAGCGCCTCATGACCGGGTCGATCCCAGCCGTAGTGCCGGAGAGGATGGAGGTGCTGGAGGTCGGGGCGACGGCCAGCAGGTAGGCGTTGCGCATCCCCTGCGCTGCCACCGTGTCCGCCAGTGCCCGCCACTTATCGGAGGTGTAGCCCCTCTTCTCAAAATACGCGCCGGTCTGCCAGTCGCTGCCCTCAAAGAGCGCATAGCATCCCTTTTCCCGTGCCAGTGCCGTGTCCGCCCGGATGGCGGCATAATTGATGCGCTCAAACACCGCGTCGGCGAAGGCAAGATGCTCCTCGCTCTCCCAGCGGATGCCGCGCTTTGCCAGCATGTGGTGATAGCCGCTGACGCCAAGTCCAATGCTGCGGTATTTGTGGTTCGTGAGCCGGGCGTATTCCAGTGGGTAGAAGTTCAGGTCGATGACGTTGTCCAGTGCCCGCACCGCCGTCTCCACCGTGCGCTCCAAGTAGGCATCGTCCTCCACGGGAAGATTTCCGAGGGAGAGGCTGGCCAGATTGCAGACCACGAACTCGCCGGGGCGGGTGACCGTCACCACCACCGTATCGCCGTTCTCCGTCCGCACCGAGGTGCTGATATGCTCGATGGGCGCCATATTCTGGGCGATCTCCGTGCAGAGGTTGGAGCAGTAGATCATGCCCGCATGGCCGTTGGGGTTCATGCGGTTGACGGCGTCGCGGTAAAATGCGAAGGGCGTGCCGGTCTCCACCGCCGAGCGAAGCACCAGCCGCACGATATCCTTGACAGTGACGGTGCGCTTTTCGATGCGCGGGTCACTGACGCAGTCCAGATACCGTTTCTCCCACTCCTCGCCCCAATAGTCCTCCAGCGCGTAGCCCTTGATGGTGAGGATATCGTGGGGACACATGAGATGCCACGGCGCGTCAAGATTTTTCTCCGCCAATTTCCAGAACAGATCGGGATAGCACACGGCAGGAAACACGTCGTGCGCCTTCATGCGATCGTCGCCGTTGTTGGTGCGCAGCTGCAAAAACTCAGGGAGATCCTTGTGCCACGCATCTAAGTAGACCGCCACTGCGCCCTGCCGCATACCCAGCTGATCCACGGCGACGGCAGTGTCGTTCACCAGCCGGATCCAGCGGATGACGCCGCCCGCCGCCCCCTGAAAGCCCCGGATGGAGCTGCCGGTGGCCCGTACCTTGCCGAAGTACAACCCCATGCCTCCACCGAACTTGGACACCTTGGCAAAATTGTCAACGGAGCGGTAGATGCCGTCCAGACTGTCCGGCACCGTGTCGATAAAGCAGCTGGAAAGCTGGTGATGGGGCTTTCGTGCGTTGGACATGGTGGGGGTGGCCATGGTGACCTCCATGCGGCTGAGCATATCGTAAAACCGCCTGACCCAGTCCATGCGGCCGGAGGCCTCGTTCATGGCAAGGTGGAGCGCGATGCCCAGGAACATCTCCTGCGGCGTTTCCAACGGCTCACGGCTGCGGGACTGGATGACGTATCTCTTGAGCAGCAGGTCAAGGCCGGAATAGGTGAACAGTGTGTCCCGCTTCGGGCATAGAAAGCCCTCCGCCGCATCGATCTCCTCACGGGAATAGCGGGCGAGGATATAGTCGCCGTACAGCCCCTTATCCGTCAGATAGCGGAGCTTTTCATACAGGCCTTTCACACCGCGCTCTGTCCACCGCGAGGCATTGCGCTTGGAAAAGGTGTGATTCAAAAGCCGTGCCGCGATGAACTCCCATTTGGGCGCCTCCACCGTGGTCAGCTCCACCGCCGCCTTGGTAAGGGCTTCCATTTTCGCTTCCATGGTCATGGCGGGCTTGCAGAAGCTCTCAAATTTCAGCTGCAAGGCGCTGAGGGGATAAACCTCTTCCTCGAAATCCTTCTGGATCTGCCGTAGGACGTCCTCAAGGGCATCATCCCCCACCTCGCGGGCGAGGTCTGCGCGGACGCGGCGCAGGGCGGCGCGCTTTTCACGGTACAAAATATATGCCTTTGCCACCTCATAGTGTCCGCACTCCATGAGTACGCGCTCCACCTCATCCTGTACACGCTCTACGGTCAGTCCACCGTTTTCCGGCAGGCGCTTAAGGACAACCGACAGCATTTCATCGAGCACCCGGTCGTCTATCTCCTGCCCTTGGCTGAAAAATGCCTTTTTCATGGCGTTCAGGATCTTTTCTTCTTGGAACGGGACAACTTCGCCCGTTCGTTTTCTGATATTCATCGGCGACCTCCTTTACATCAACTATCAATTTGCTCCATAACATCAAAATGGTTTTTCTCATACCGGATGAGCCCGTCCCGCTGCATGAGGGACAGCTCGTTGGAAAGCGCGCTGCGCTCTACGCTGAGATAGTCCGCCAGCTGCTGGCGGTTGTAGGGAATATCAAAGGAATAGCTGCCGGTGCGCTTGATACACTCCGAAAAGTAGGACAGCAGCCGCTTTCGAATGGACTTGGGGCCGGTGTGCAGCACCCGGCGGGAGAGCTGCAAATTTTTCTCCGAGCAAAGCGTCAGCAGGTTCCGCACAAGCCGTACATGGCGCGGGCAGACATTGGCGCAGGGTTCCAGTACTCGCCTGATATTCAGCAGCAGCGCTCGCGTATCCTCGGCGGCGGTCACGTTGACCATCAGCGGCTCGCCCGGCACGCAGGCGTACGCCTCCGCAAAGACGCCGCCGGGGCCGATGCTGCTCAGGACGCTGTTATTGCCCCACACGTCTCCCATTTCAATGATGACCCGGCCGGAGAGCACCACGCCGATCTGCTCCGTGGCAGTCCCCTCCGGGAAAATAATCTCGCCCTTTTGAAAGGCGTGCTCCTTCGCGTGCAGGCAACCGAGCATTTCCTCAATGTCCGACGGCTCCATTCCGCGAAAAAGCCGTGTGTTTGCTAAATTGATCTGCATATTTTTTTGCCTCCGTGTTGGTGTGCCAACGGACTTTCATAAATTATGATAGTAGAATAAAATCACAAAGTCAAGAGAAACCGCAAGGGGGTATCAAAATGATTCGAAGGATCATCCAGATCAATCAGGAAAAATGCAACGGCTGCGGCGCCTGCGCCGCCGCCTGTCACGAGAGCGCCATCGCCATGGTGGACGGCAAGGCGCGGCTCATGCGGGACGATTACTGCGACGGTTTGGGCGACTGCCTGCCCACCTGCCCCACCGGGGCCATCACCTTTGTAGAGCGGGAGGCGGCGGCCTATGACGAGCAGGCCGTCATGGAAAACAAACAGCGTAAAATGCAGAAAGCGGACATGACCCTGCCCTGCGGCTGCCCCGGCAGCCAGTCCCGGAATATTCAGCGCGCGGCCGCGCCCGCCGTGGAAACGCCGCAAGCCCAGCAGACGAGCCGCCTTTCCCAGTGGCCGGTGCAGATCAAGCTGGTGCCGGTGAACGCGCCGTATTTCGACGGCGCGCGGCTGCTCATCGCCGCCGACTGCACCGCCTACGCCTACGCCGCTTTTCACGAGAGGTTCATCAAGGGACACATCACGCTGGTGGGCTGCCCCAAGCTGGACGGCGTGGACTATTCCGAAAAGCTGACGGAGATCATCCAGAATAACGACATCAAGAGCGTCACCGTCGTCCGCATGGAGGTGCCCTGCTGCGGCGGGCTGGAGCTGGCGGCGAAAAAGGCACTCCGGCAGAGTGGGAAGTTCATCCCGTGGCAGGTGGTCACCGTCACGGTGGACGGCCGGCTGGTGGAAGAATAACAAAATCATTAGAAAAAGAAAGGGAGAAGCACAATGAAGTATGTATGCAGCGTTTGCGGTTGGGAATACGACGAGAGCGCAGGTTACCCGGAGGGCGGCATTACGCCGGGAACGCCCTGGAGCGAGGTGCCGGAGGATTTTGAGTGCCCCCTGTGCGGCGTGGGTAAGGATTCCTTCGAAGAGGCGTGAGCTTTCTGCAAGAGAGGCAAAGACTATGAGTTATGAAAACTGGAAGGACAAAATCGGCACATTCGAAGTGATGGACGTGCGGGGCAAAAAGATGGACTTCTTCCCCGCATTGAAGGCAAAGGCTGCCGCGCTGAAAAATGGCGAAGGACTGCATATCATCCAGACCTTCGAGCCTGTCCCCCTGTACCCGGTGTTGGCTCTTATGGGCTTTGAGCGTCACACGGAGAAGGTGAGCGGCAGCGAATACCACGTCTGGTTTTATCGAGTGAGGAAAGGAGAATAACTGCATGAGTCACGAAAACTGGAAGGACAAAGCGCAGGGGTTTCAGACCATGGATGTGCGCCATATACAGGGCAGCTTCTTTGAAGGGCTGAAGAAACGAGCCGAGGCGTTGGAGGTGGGCGAAGGATTACACATCATCCAGACCTTTGAGCCGCATCCACTGTACGCTGTCATGGAGGGCTTGGGCTACGAACACCACACCGAGCAGCGGAGTGAGGCGGAGTTCCATGTCTGGTTCTGCCGTGTGGAGAAAAAGGAAGGCGACAGCTCCGCTCCCTTCAAGCCGCTGGCTCTTTTGAACTATCCCATGATCGATGAAAAGCTGGGGCAGATCGCCGTGGATTTTTGGGAGACCACATGGCAGAGCGAGAAGCGCGTACTGCCCTACGAAACGCGGCTGCTGCTGTCCCTGACCAACGCAGTGGGTGCAGGCCGGATGCGGCAGGCAGCGCGGGAACTGGTAAAAGCATATATCCACGGCGTAGAGAGCGCCGCGTTGGACGACGTGTTCGAGCTGCTGGCATGGAATCAGGGCATCGGCTTTTTCAGCAGCGAGATCGGCCCCTCGGCGCTGTTTCAGGCGTACAAGCTCATTAAAAACGGTGAGAAGCAGGGCGAGTCCCGGGAGGATATCTGCAACATGCTGCGCGAGAAATTCGGAGAGAAGAACCCGGAAATGCAGGTTCTGAACTAAAAAGCAGAAGGAGACAAACGACAATGGATAACAGGATGTTTTGTTTTCAGTGCGAGCAGACGGCAGGCTGCGCTGGTTGTACTGGAAAAGCCGGCGTCTGCGGCAAAACCACTGAGGTGGCGGAGCTTCAGGATCAACTGACTGGCGCTCTGGTTGGACTGTCCCGTGCGGTAGATAATGCCCCGGATACGAATGAGGGGACTTGGCGGCTGATGATCGAGGGCTTGTTCACCACCGTCACCAATGTGAACTTTAACGAAAAGACTATCCGGGATTTGATTGACCGGGTACATGCGGAAAAGGCACGGCTGGTGCCCAACTGCTATAGCTGCACCTCTCGCTGTGGGCGGAACGATGACTATGACATGCACCTGCTTTGGAGCGCACAGGAGGATGTGCGCAGCCTAAAATCCCTGATCCTTTTCGGTGTGCGTGGCATGGCGGCGTACGCCTATCACGCCATGGTGCTGGGCTATACGGACGACGCTGTGAACCGCTTCTTTGCCAAGGCGCTGTTTGCCGTGGGCGAGGACTGGGGCATGGGCGAGCTGCTGCCCATCGTGATGGAGGTGGGCGAGAAGAACCTCCAGTGCATGGCGCTACTGGATAAGGCCAACACCGAGACCTACGGCACGCCCACGCCCGTGACCGTCCCGCTGACGGTGGAGAAGGGGCCGTTCATCGTCATCACCGGCCATGATCTCCACGACCTGAAGCTGCTGCTGGAGCAGACGGCGGGCAAGGGCGTGAATATCTACACGCACGGCGAAATGCTGCCTGCCCACGGCTATCCGGAACTGAAGAAATACCCACACCTCAAGGGTAACTTCGGCACGGCGTGGCAGAACCAGCAAAGAGAATTTGCCGACATCCCCGCACCGGTGCTGTTTACCACCAACTGTCTGATGCCGCCGCGCCCCGGCTATGCAGACCGTGTGTTCACCACGGCGCTGGTATCCTATCCTGAAATCACCCACATAGACGAAGATAAGGATTTCTCCCCCGTCATCGAAAAGGCACTGGCGCTAGGTGGCTACAACGAGGACAAGCCGTTCACCGGCATCAATGGCGGCGGCACGGTCATGACCGGCTTCGGCCATGGCGCGGTGCTTGGCGTGGCGGATCAGGTGATCGAGGCAGTAAAGAGCGGTGCCATCCGGCACTTTTTCCTGGTCGGCGGCTGTGACGGAGCCCGCCCCGGACGGAACTACTACACCGAGTTTGTCAAGCAGACGCCCGCCGACACTGTGGTGCTGACGCTGGCCTGCGGAAAATACCGCTTCAACGACCTTGACCTCGGGACCATTGGCGGCCTGCCTCGGTTGATGGATGTAGGACAGTGTAACGACGCCTACGGGGCCGTTAGAATTGCGCTGGCCTTGGCGGATGCCTTTGGCTGCGGGGTCAACGACCTGCCCCTGTCTCTGGTGCTCTCGTGGTATGAGCAGAAGGCGGTGTGTATCCTGCTGACGCTGCTGTATCTGGGCATCAGGAATATCCGTCTCGGCCCCACGCTGCCGGCGTTCGTCTCGCCGGGTGTGCTGAACTATCTGGTGGAGAATTTCCATATTGCTCCGGTCACCACCCCGGAGGAGGATCTGAAGGTGCTGCTGAAGCGCTGACAAACCGTAATGCGGCTGCGGAGAGGAACATCTCCGTAGCCGCCTTTTTTAAAAGCAATCATTGGAGGCGCGGCCATTTATCCGCGCCACTCATGAGTTGTCCGTTTGCTTTTCGTTCTTTGCTTCGATACTCCTACACGCCGCCTGCACCAGATAATGCTTCTCATGGCAGAACACCTGGAGATGTGAGGAAAGCTGCTTGCTGCAAAAGCCGCAACACTTTGTATCTTAACATAAGATTTATGGCTCGGTGCTATAATAACCTCAGCAAACTGGGCAATCGCCAAAGAAAGGATAGATTAGGACTATGAGATCACGACGGGATAGCATTCTCGTTTTATGCATTGTGCTTATTGCCGCCATACTTGCAGGCTGCGGCGCAGCCGAGCAGCGACCGGCATTGGATAGGATCGAGTACACGAACCTGAACGACAGCGGATCAAGGGAGCTTTTGAAGGAGCTGCTCTCCGAGATAGGCGTGTCAGACGAGCGTGTTCAGGGCTTTTTCCGCCGTGTGGACCACTTTCATGACAGCGTGAAGCAGGAATGGCTTACGGATGGCTTTGAGAAAGCGGAGCTGCTGTATACGAAATATGACACTTACGCGATGCAGGACGAATGGACGGCGAAGAACGGGACATTTCCGGGCTATAACTGCCGGATCACCGCCATGAACCTGTTTGGGGACTTCCTCTCCGTGAGCGCAGACTCTCAAATCAATGCTGGTGAAGATGTGCTGTTTGTGGACGAGGAAGCGCTGAAAACAGATCCCGATGCGCTGGGCGGAAGCAGTCTTGCAGATTTCCGCGCACTGTATTCCTCCATGAAGGCGGAGGATACCACGGAGATCAAGCGTCATGTGCAAACCGTACAAGAGGAATGGGCTTCCCGCGGCGTTACCTTTCGGGAGAATGAACGGATCCGCCTCATCACGGTATTCTTCCACGATAAGCCGACCGAGGAGGAATCTCTGCTGTTTGTCGGGCATGTTGGCGTACTTTTGACGGCGAAGGACGGGACGCTGTACTTTGTAGAAAAGGTCGCCTTCCAGGAGCCGTACCGGATGCTGCGCTTTGTGGACCGAACGGCGCTGAGCGATTACCTTATGGGGAAATATGACACCTCATGGGGACAGGATACGGCGAGCCCCTTTATCATGGAGAACGACAAGCTTATGGACGGCTGGCGTCCAAACCCGAATAGAGGAAGCTCCGCGCTCGACTAAGGACTGCGCGTTGCTGCCAATATAAAAATCCCCGACTCCGATCGGGGATTTCTTATATTATCCTCTGCTGAAGCTGTGGAGAAAACCAGATAAAGCACATCAACGCTGCAAAGTGACTTCAAATCATAGAATGTTACTTTGCGTTGCTTGCCGCAACGGCGATGTTCCTGCTAAACTATGCATGAAATCTTTAGAGAAAGAAGGTGTTTCCGTGCTTCATGAAAATCTTCGGTTGAAGCGAAAGGAGCGAGGTCTTTCGCAGGAGGAATTGGCATCACGTCTTCATGTTGTCAGACAGACCATTTCAAAATGGGAAAAAGGAATGTCTGTTCCCGATTCTGAACAGTTGATAAAAATTGCCGTCATTCTCGAAACGACCGTAAGCGAGCTTCTTGGAACCAAAGTGGAAAACGAAGAGGAACCAGACCGGTTGGCAAAAGAGCTGTCCCGCATCAACACGCAGCTTGCCATCAGAAACCATCGGATGCGGCATGTGCTGAAAATCATCGCTGTTGCTCTGCTCGTATTTATAGCTTTGATTTTTGCAATTATGGCGTTGAATTATGCGCCAATGTCGCAATCGAAATACACAAAGAGGGATGCTGCCCTTTTGCTTCCAAACAGGACAGATGTAATTTCAGTGAGCATTTCTTGGGATGATGAAAGAGAAACGATTACTGATAAAAGAGAAATAGACAATCTGTTCGCCAACTTATCAACAGTGCGCATTAAGTCGGGCGAAAGCTATAATGACTCTCCAATGACAGACAAGTTTATAAAGATTTTCTTTGAGGTTTCCGACGGGCTGAGCGGATGTGTTGTCTACGTCTTTGAGGATGAGAACGGATTCCTTATAGAACAACCCTATAGTGGAATCTTTTCAATAGAAGAAAAACAATACGCCGAAATCTTTGAAACCCTTTTTTAGCGGTGCAGCCACCAAGCTATGAAAAAGGAGTGCCTATTTGGGCACTCCTTTGCTCTGCTGGAACAGTGGGAAGCTGTCATTTTTAGTCTGCTTCTTTATCATATACAAGCATTGGCGCATTGGCGTTCAGCTTTTTAAACTCCATGTAGGCTATGGCAAAGGCGCAGACCTGCCGTGTGCATCCGGGGGCGTTGTCCTTGGGATAGAGATGTGGTTATTTCTCTCTAAAGAGCGAAACAGAGTTTAATAAAATCGATATTCCTACACATACCCACAGAGCCTTGCTCATGGTTGGCATGATATCCATCAAGCCTCCCCAATCTTCATTTAGCACACGCATCGCTCCGTCTGAATAAAACGAACAGACGGTCAATGCAGTGAAAGATAAGGCTGCGAATCTAAACCATTTTTCATTCTTACTTTTAAAAGAGCAAATCAAATTGAATCCTGTAAAAATGATTGCAGAAATTCCTAAAAACAGCCACATATATTGTCTCCTTAAATTCTCTTACCCTGCACTCCTATGAGGCATGGTTCGCAATCGTGTTGCCTGCGGACAGGAACTGCCGATGAGAGGATCGTTCGCAGCTCCTTTACCGGTTCTCCGCCAGATATTCCTCCGCATAGTGGACGGCTACCGCGCCGTCCGATACGGCGGTGACCACCTGCCGCAGCGCCTTGGTGCGCACGTCGCCCACGGCGAACACGCCGGGGATGCTGGTGCGGGTGGATTCGTCCGCGATGATATAGCCGGACTTGTCCAGCGCCAGCTCCCCTTGGAACAGCTCCGTGGCCGGGGCGCGTCCCACGCTGATGAACACGCCGTCGCAGGCAAGGTCGCGTTCTGCGCCGGTGTTGACGTCTTTTAGCCGAAGCCCCGTCAGGCGGCTTTCGTGCAGCAGCGCGGAAACGGTGCTGTTCCAGCAGAATTCCACGTTGGGCGCGTTCATCAGTGGCTCATGATAGACTTTCGTAGCCCGCAGGCTGTCCCGGCGGTGGATGAGGTAGACCTTTTTTGCGATGCGGGACAGGGTCAGGGCATCCGCCGCGGCGGAATTGCCGCCGCCCACCACCGCCACGGTCTTGCCCCGATAGGGCGCGCCGTCGCAGGCGGCGCAGTAGTGAACGCCTTTGCCAACGAGCGCTTCCTCGCCGGGAACGCCCAAGGGACGATGTGACGCGCCGGTGGCGATGACCACTGTGCGGCCCTGAAAAACACCCTCGCTGGTGTCCAGCGTCTTGATTTTCCCGGAAAGGCTGGCCTTATACACCTCCGCCAGCTCCGTCACCGCACCGAAGCGCTCGGCGCTTTGCTGCATTTTTTCGCCCAGCGTAAAGCCGTCGATGCCGCTTTCAAAGCCTGGATAGTTGTCGATCTGTTCCGTCAGCGCCATCTGCCCGCCGGCGGAGAGCTTCTCCAGCACCAGTACAGAAAGCCCGCTTCTGGCGGCATACAGGGCGGCGGTGTATCCGGCGGGGCCGCCGCCGATGACGATCATATCGTAGATTTTTTCCATGGCCGTCTCCTTACTGAGAAAGCGTTTCCTGAATAAACGCCTCGATGGCCGCCTTGGAGCCGGGCGCCACCACAGAGCCGATCACCTCGCCGTTCTTAAAGAGCATCAGCGTGGGGATGGTGTCGATGCCGAAGCGCTGGATGAGCTGCGGCTCCTCGTCGTAGTTGATCTTGCCAGCGATGAGCGTATCGGCGTACTGCTCCCCCACCTTGTCAAAGGCCGGGGCAATACGGCGGCAGTAGGGGCACCACTGGGCCCAGAAATCCACCAGCACGGGCTTGTCCGCGCGGAGAACGTCGTTTTCAAAGCTGTTGGTCGTAATGGTAAGCATCGTATATCCTCCTATTTCTGTGCAAAAAGTTGTGTTTCAATATCTGTAATCGTAATGTGCGAGAGGTAGGCGGCGCACTGCTCGTTCATGTTCCGGTAGAGCGCATCCATCACGCCCGCCATGCCGGAGCAGATGGCGCAGTTCCGGTCAATGTCGCCGCTGTGCCACGCGCAGTCCACAAAGCGGGTATTTACCGCCTCCGCCACCTGCCGCAGGGTCAGCGTCGCCGGGTCTGTCGTCAGGCGGTAGCCGCCGTCCAGGCCCTCCCGGGTCTCCACCATTCCCGCCTTTTTCAGCCCCGCCAGCACCCGGCGGACGCGGGTGGGATTGGTGCAGATGTTCTCCGCCAGCGCTTCGCTGCTGAGAGAGCGTCCGCTGTGGCTCAGGCAGACCAGCGCATGGACGGCCAGATTAAAAGAACTGTCCACTCTTACCCCTCCTTCACAAGCTCGTAGGGCCAGTCGATGACGCCGCCAAAGTCGTAGACGCTCTGATACCCCAGCGCCAGCAGCTTTTGGGCGGCATCCTTGCTGCGGCGGCCGCTGCGGCAGTAGACCAGCAGCGTGGCTTCCTTATCGGGGAGAGCCTCGGGCATTTCACTGCCGATGCTTTCATTGGGGACAAGGACGGCGTTTTCAATATGCCCGCCGTCGTATTCCTCCCGGGTGCGGACGTCCACCACCACGACCTCCTGCGAAGCCATCATCTCATAGGCTTCCTCGGCGCTGATCTTCTGATACGCTGCCTTGTCTGTCATGTCCTCCGCCGTGTCCGCTTTTGCCTTGGACAGCGCGCAGCCGCTCAGCAGCGCGAGCGAGGCGGCAAGAAGCGCAAAAAGCAATATCTGACGCATAATTAACCTCCAATGCAACTGTGTTCACTACTGATACAGTTTATACTGTGACTATAGCAGATACAGTTGAGATTGTCAAGGCTTTTTGAAGCAATTTGGGGGCGCAAGACCCTTGTGGCTGTTGACAGAGAAAAAAATATAGGTATAATAAAAGCAAAAGAATAAGACTTATTCTTGTATTTGGAGGGTTGGCAGTATGCCAAAATACGCAGAGGAGATATTGGCCGCCGTAACGGAGCTGCAGCAGCATCCCACGGCGGAGCAGGTGTTTCTGGAGATGAAAAGGGAGCATCCCAGTATCGCCATTGGCACCGTGTATAAGCATCTGAATGCCTTGGCAGAGGAGGGCCTGCTGCACCGCATCACGGAGTCGGGTTCGCCGGACCGGTACGACCGAACGGAGCGGCACGATCACTTGATTTGCAGCCGGTGCGGGAAAATCGCAGACGTTCACCTGCCGGATATGCAGAGCCAGATCGAACGGGCGCTGGGACGGGAGATCCTCTCGTATGATCTTAAAATCCGGTATATCTGTCCCGATTGCAGGGGACAGGAAGAAAACAACACTGAAGGAGGAGACCTATGAACGCAAACGTATCGAAGTTGCTCAACGAGCAGATCAACAAGGAGTTCTACTCTGCCTATCTGTATCTGGATTTTGCCAACTACTACGCCTCCGTGGGCTTAGACGGCTTTGAGAACTGGTACCGGGTGCAGGCGCAGGAGGAGCGGGATCACGCCATGCTGTTTTATCAGTATTTGCAGAACAACGGCGAGGGCGTCACCTTTGAGGCCATTGCAAAGCCCGAGTGGGAGCGAGGCGGCCACATGACCCCGCTGAAAAAGGCGCTGGAGCATGAGAAGCTGGTCACCGCCAGCATCGACGCCATCTACGCCGCCGCATACGAGGCCAGGGACTTCCGCACCATGCAGATGCTGGACTGGTTCATTAAGGAGCAGGGCGAGGAGGAGAAGAACGCCGCCGACCTCATCACAAAGATGGAGATGTTCGGCGGAGACAGCAAGGGGCTGTATATGCTCAACAGTGAGCTGAGGGCCCGGGTATACACCGCGCCCTCCCTGGTGCTGTAAAAGAGAAGATGAGCGTATTTGCAAATATGACCCCGGTAGACTGGGCCGTGATGATAGCGGTGCTTGCCTTGATAGGTGGAGCCTACTGGCTCATCGAGGATTCCCGAAAAAAGGGAGCGAAGGCGGGCGGCAAGCTCTGCGGCGGCTGTCCGCATTATTGCAGGATGGGCAGGAATTGCGATGGGACGCCTAAGGAACAGGCAGGCGCAACGGAGAATGCCAAGGAAGGGCCGGAGTTGCCTGATGAGAACGGATAATGGTGGACAGCATGCTTTTTAACCTGCTTCTCAATATAGGGCTTCTCGTTCTGATCGCTACCATGCTGACCAATCTGCCACCGGTGAGGGCCCTCCTGCTGGAGGAAAAGCAGACATTCCGCAGCCGGCTTTGGCTTTCCCTGATTTTTGGCATGGTCAGCATTTGCTCCACCTATATCGGGGTGCCTATTCAGGGCGCAATCGTTAACACCCGCGTCATCGGCGTGATGGCTGCGGGGCTTTTGGGCGGCCCGTACGTGGGCGTAGGAGCCGCCCTGATCGGCGGGATCCATCGGTATCTTTTCGACATCGGCGGCTTTACTGCGGTAAGCTGCGCCCTGTCTACCATAATGGAGGGCGCCATAGGGGCTGCGTTTTCCCGCAAATTCAAGGCGGGGGAAATCGGAGGCGGGGAGCTGTTTTTGCTCACGGCGGTGGCTGAGATGGGGCAGATGGCCATCATCCTTTTGGTGGCGAGGCCATACTCGGCGGCGATCGCGCTGGTGGAGAAGATATCCCTTCCCATGATACTGATGAATTCTTTTGGCATGATGGTATTTATCGGGGTCTTCAACCGTATTTTTCTGGTGGAGGAAAGCCTGTACGGTGAGAAAATGAGGATAGCCCTTGCCATTGCGGAAAAAAGCCTGCCACATTTAAGAAACGGACTGCACAGCAGGGAGGATATGGCAGAGGCGGTGAGGATAATCCACCGCTCCACCGACTGCGAGGCGGTCATGATAACTGACGCTAAGGAGGTGCTGGCAAAGGTCGGCGGAGGGGGCGAATTTGAGGCGCTCGAGCATTGCCCGCTCATCGCGCCCATACCCGACTCAATCCGGACGGGAAATGCGCTGATGGAGATATATACCGCCCAAGGCGATCAGCGGGAGCTCTTCTGTCCGGCGCTGGAGGGTAATGTGGTGATCGCCGCGCCGCTCGTGGAGCAGGACAAGGTGGTGGGCTCACTGGCTATCATCGTGAAAAAGCGTTGGCATGGCTATAAGCCCCACCTGATAATCGTCACGGAGCTGGCCCGGCTTTTTTCTACCCAGCTTGAGCTTTCGGATCTGGATTATCAGAGGCGGCTGAGAAAGCGGGCCGAGCTTAGGGCCCTGCAAAATCAGGTCAACCCGCATTTTCTGTACAACATATTGAACACCATATCCAGCGTATGCCGCGAAAACCCGGACAGAGCCAGAGAGCTGCTTTTGACCCTGTCCTTATACTATAGGCAGACCCTGGAGAATGAACAATACATGATACGCCTTTCCACAGAGCTGTATCAGGTAATGAACTATCTCAAGCTGGAGCAGGCCCGCTTTGAAGAAAAGCTGGCTGTGGAATTTGATATTGAGGAGGAGCTGGATTGCGTCCTGCCCTCTTTTATCCTGCAGCCTCTTGTGGAAAATGCGGTGCGCTATGGCGTGGATAAAAGGGGCTTCCGCATTATAAACATCAGCGCGGAGACAAAGGAGGATGCGGCGGTCATCGCTGTGACGGATCATGGCTCCGGCATACCCGACGAGGTGGTACGGAGCTTAAAGGCAGGGCAAGGCAAGGGCGTTGGCCTGCTCAATGTGCATAAGCGGCTGCAAAGCCTTTACGGAGAGGAAGGGGGATTACAGATCACCGTTACAGAAAATGGCTCCCGGGTGGCTTTTCGCATCCCCTTGGGGAAGATCGAGGATCTTGGGGAGCCTGCGGCGATTTCGGCGCAGGGACGGGCGGTTTGAGGCAAAGCATGGGTATGAAGGATGAACGGGGGAGAAAGCGTATGAAAATTGCGGTGATAGACGACGAGCGCTCCGCCAGAAACGAATTGATATATCAGATACTGCATACGATGCCGGAGAGCGAGATATCAGAGGCGGACAGCGGAAGCAGCGCGCTTGCGCTGATGAGCGAGAATGACTTTGATATATTGTTCGTGGATATCGGGTTAAACGATATGGAGGGCACGACGTTAGCCGCCGCGGCAAGAAAGCTGCTGCCCGCCGCCCAGATAGTCTTTGCCACGGCTTATTCCCAATACGGGGTAAGGGCCTTTGAGCTGGGGGTAAACAATTACCTGCTAAAGCCCTTTGACCCGGCGAGGGTGCATACCGTGCTGGAAAAGTGCCGCAGGGAACTGGAGGGCGAGGCTGCTAAAGCAGCGGATACGCGGCAGGGCAGGGAACAGCTCCATACCTCGCGCCGCCTGCCGGTGAATATCAACAGGACTATCGTGCTGCTGGATATTGACCAGATCGTATATATCGAAACCCTGGGACGGGGATGCGTTATCCACACCACCCGCAAGGATTACGTTGGAAACGCGCTGCTGGGAGAATACGAAAAGAAGCTCGCCGGCAGCGGCTTTTGCCGGATACATAAGAGCTTTCTGGTCAATTTGAGCTACATAAGCGAGATCCTCCCCTGGGCCAATAATGGATTTGCCCTTAAAATGCAGGGCTATGAGCAAAATATACTGCCCGTGAGCAGGGAAAAGATAAAAACCCTGCGTCAGCTTTGGGATTTCTAAAGAGACGCTTTGAGCCGGCAGCCGATGTGCTGGCTCCGTTTATGCCGCGCATTTTACACTTTACACAGCGCAATATACACTTGGCGCAAATAAGCTTCCCTTAACTTTTCTTTTATGTATAATACAAAATACCCAAAACCTCGGATAAACGGAAGATGGAACCGTACAAAAAGAAAATAAGGAGGGAAAAAGAATGATTAGCTTTTTTGTATGTCTTGTGGTTTTGATCGTAGGCTTTTTCACTTATGGGAAAATAGCGGAGAAGGTTTTTGGCTCCGATGACAGGACGCCGCCTTCCCTTGCCATGACGGACGGCGCGGACTATGTGCCTATGAGCACGCCGAGGGTCTTTCTCATTCAGCTTTTGAACATCGCAGGCCTTGGCCCGATATTCGGCGCGCTTGCCGGCGCGTGTTGGGGCCCAAGCGTATTTCTCTGGATCACATTGGGCACCATTTTTGCCGGCGCAGTCCACGATTTTATGATAGGCATGATGTCTATGCGGCATAAGGGTGCCAGCGTTTCCGAACTTACCGGAACCTACCTGGGCAAGGGTATGCTTCAGGTGATGCGCGTGTTCTCCGTGGTGCTGCTGGTGCTCGTGGGCGTTACCTTCTCTACCGGCCCTGCCAATCTTCTGGCCATGCTCACCCCTAAGGTGCTGGATACCAAGTTCTGGCTGGTCGTGGTGCTTATTTATTACTTCATCGCCACATTCGTCCCCATCGACAAGGTGATTGGTAAAATTTACCCGGTATTTGGTATATGCCTTATCGTCATGGCGCTCGGCGTGGGCGGCGGCATACTGCTAAAGGGCTACCACATCCCCGAGATCACCCTGACAAACCTGCATCCATCTAACACTCCCATTTGGCCCATCATGTTTGTATCCGTGGCCTGCGGTGCCATATCCGGCTTCCACGCCACTCAGTCGCCACTGATGGCGCGCTGCATCAGGACGGAAAAGGACGGACGAAAGGTATTTTACGGCGCTATGGTGGCGGAGGGCATCATAGCCCTGATATGGGCTGCTGCGGGAGTGGCCTTCTACAACGGTACCGGCGGCCTTGCTGAGGCTCTCTCTCAGGGACAGTCCGTAGTGGTATACGATATATGCTTTACCCTGCTTGGCCCCGTGGGCGCGGTGATCGCCATGATAGGCGTTATCGCCTGTCCCGTTTCCTCCGCGGATACCGCCTATCGCAGCGCGAGGCTGACCCTGGCGGATTGGTTTAACTACGATCAGAAGCCGGTCAAGAACCGCCTGATTCTAACCGTGCCGCTGCTCGCCGTGGGCGCGGTGCTGACACAGGTAGATGTGCAGATCGTATGGCGGTATTTCTCCTGGTCCAACCAGACCCTTGCCATGATCGCCCTCTGGGCGGCCAGCGTGTACCTGTTCCGCAGGAAGAGGAACTATTGGATCACCGTGGTTCCTGCGAGCTTCATGTCCGCCGTATCCTGCACCTATATACTGATGGCGCAGGAGGGCTTTAAGCTCCCCACCTCCGTTGCATATCCGGTGGGAATCGCTTTCGCCGCGGCCTGCCTCGGGGTGTTTCTGTGGAGCTGCGTAATGGGCAAGGGCAAAAACGCCAACACGCCTGTTCAGGAAACTCCTTACGAATCAGCGCAGTAAGCCGTAAGATAGGCTGTCGAAGATAATATAGAACACGCAAAGGGGCGGGGACATTCATGGGAATGACTTCGCCCCTGATTTATTTTGCTCCGCGGCAATAGCCGCCCAAGCGTTGTCTTTTGCTTTTTAACGCAGTATATTTATCCCGCCCCTTGCCAAATTGAAGGAAACACGGTATAATATGACTGAAAGAACCGAAGTGGTCATATTTCAAGGAGGCACAGTCTTGGCTTTTACCGATTACGAAACCGAACAGCTTCGCAAGGCGCTGCTGAAGGAAACGAGACGTTGCGCGGTGACGTTAGGAATGAAGAAGACCTCCGTGGATCAGTTGACGAAGGCCGTGGGTATCGCCAAGGGCTCCTTTTATAAATTCTACGAATCCAAGGAAATGCTTTTCTTCGCGGTTTTAGAGGGAATCCACTCGGAGCTTTACAATGTAGCTGACCGGGCGTTGAGCGAAAATGGCGGCGTGCCGCCATCGGAGCGCACGGCAAAGGCGGTTCTTGCCGTTTGCAAGCGGCTTTCCGACACCGGCGATATGGTTTTCATCGAAAACGACGCGAAGCTGCTCCTGCAAAGGCTTCCGGAACCCGTCAAAAGGGAGCATTATCACGACGGCGAAGCGCACATACGTGAGCTGCTGGAGAAACACGACCTCGTGCCTAAGCGCGGCGTTTCTCTTGCCGCCGCTACAGTTCGGGGATTGATCCTGACGGTCTCCCACAGGGAGCAGATCGGGGAGTTGTACCCGCAGGCGCTTCAAACGCTGGTATGCGGCGCTTGCAGGGAGTTATTTGAATAAGACAAAATGCCGCAGAGGTGCGGCTTTTCCACGGCGGGGCGGTTAGCTGCATCTAACCGCAAAACCGCACAAGCATCGGTTAGCTATTTCCCGCAGATAAAAGGACGGCTATGAAAGGACGAAAGAATTTCTGGGACAGAGATGCCGGTTGGTACGATCGCTTCAGCCGAGTGTGTAAAAATGGAGGTGTGATATGTCATTCTTTGAAAACACCCGCAAGCCCGTAGGCTTTGGCGGGAAGCTCATGGTCGCCATGATGAACGTCGGGCACGGCGCCGTGGCCCGGTGGGGACTTCAATTTTTAGAGCTTGCGCCGGACGCCAAGGTGCTGGACTGCGGCTGCGGCGGCGGGGCGAACATCAAGAGACTTCTTAAAAAATGCCCGCAGGGCATCGTGAAGGGCATCGACTATTCGCCCGTCAGTGTGGAGAAATCCCAAAAGGTCAACGAGGCCGCCATCACGGAGGGCCGCTGCGCCGTTCTGCAAGGCAGCGTGGCGGATATGATGTTTGCTGACAACTGGTTCGACGCGGTCACGGCCTTTGAAACCGTCTATTTTTGGCCCGATCTGCCGCAGTGCTTCCGGGAGGTTTACCGGGTGCTGAAGGTCGGAGGGACATTTTTCATCTGCAACGAGAGCAATGGCGACACGGACAGGGACGAGAAGTGGACGAAGCTCATCGGCGGCATGAGCATCTACAAGGACATTGAATTAAAGGCGTATCTAGAGCAGGCGGGCTTTCACGGGGTGCAGATACACAAAAAGAAAAGCTGGCTTTGCATCACGGCGCGGAAATGAGGGAGACAGTAGACAGATGAAGGACAAGACGCTCCTATTTGACCGCAAATGCCATGTGCTGTATTCCAAGCCCTGCAAAAAAGAGATACGGGCAAAAATCGCCCTGCACTATTCGGAATCGGAGCAGGAGGCGGTTTGGGAACGGGTACAGCGGCAGTATGCGGAACTTCTCTCCGACTGGCGCACCGATTTGGGCGGCAAAAAGAACTTCCACAACGGCGTAGGCGGCACCTACGACTGCATCGCCATTATGAGCTACTACACAGTCTGCAAAGCTGTCACATCCTTCCGCGAGATCGAGGAGATGGAGGAAAACCTGATCCTGCCTATCTTCCGCAGGCTGCGGTTTGTGAACTGCAACAAGCCGTTCTGGAGGAAGCTGATGTACCGGGCGTTTGTACGGGCGAAACGCGGCTGCGACAAATGGCACGATTACGAGATGTCGGTTGCGCCTTATGATAAAGATGCCCCTATTTATTATGAGTTTACATCGTGTCCGGCAGCGGAATTTGCCATCCGGCACGGCCTTACGGACATCATGCCCGCCCTGTGCAATGTGGACTATGCTTCCATGGAGCTGCTCCACGCAAGGCTGGTGCGGACGACCACCTGCGTGGACGGCTGCCGATGCGACTATACCATCTGTGGCGACAAAGACCCGTACCTAAAGGAACATCCCGAATACCGGGATGAGGCGGGGTTCAGAAAGAACAAATAATGCTGCAACGCAAAGGCGGTGAGATAAATGGAAACCTTTTTCGGAATCATGATCCCTTTCTTGGGCACAACACTGGGCTCGGCCTGCGTGTTCTTTATGAAAAAATCCCTTGGCGATCTGGTGCGGCGCGCCCTCGCCGGCTTTGCTGCCGGAGTGATGGTCGCAGCTTCGATCTGGAGCCTGCTGATCCCCGCCATCGAGCAGTCGGAGGGCATGGGCAAGCTGTCCTTCCTCCCTGCCTTTATCGGCTCTTGGGTCGGCGTGCTGTTTTTGCTCCTGCTTGACCGTTTGATTCCCCATCTTCATGTGGGAAGTGAACAGGCCGAGGGTCCGAAAAGCAAGCTCGGGCGCACCACCATGATGGTGCTGGCTGTTACCTTACATAATATCCCGGAGGGAATGGCAGTCGGCGTGGTGTATGCAGGCTTTCTTTCGGGCAATACGCAGATTACTGCGGCAAGCGCACTGGCGCTGTCCCTCGGCATTGCCATTCAGAATTTTCCCGAGGGGGCGATCATCTCCATGCCGCTCCGGGCGGAGGGGGAACGCAAGGGCCGAGCATTTCTCGGCGGCGTGCTTTCCGGCGTTGTCGAGCCTATCGGCGCGGTGCTGACGCTTCTCGCCGCGCAGCTTGTGATCCCGGCGCTGCCGTATCTGCTGAGCTTTGCAGCGGGGGCCATGCTCTATGTGGTGGTGGAGGAGCTGATCCCGGAAATGTCGCAGGGAAAGCACTCCAACATCGGCACGATTTTCTTTGCCGTGGGCTTTAGCGTCATGATGACACTGGATGTGGCGCTGGGATAGCCAAGGCCGGTGTCTGACCAAGGCGGATTCAAGGCAGACTACTCATAAAATAGTCTGCCGTTTCTTCTGCCAATTAGTTAGAATGCGCTAACTAAAAGCGAGACGGCAGAAACCTGGAGGTTGAACAAAGAAAAGGAGGGGAAGCCCCGATAAACGGCTTCGGCGCTTGCCGGGCGGGGATTGGCGCGACATCTATCGCTTTGTGGCGTGGATGATTACGGGCTCCCTGTGCAGCATAGGCTTTACGGCGTGCCGGCACGGGACATATATGGACACAAACAGGGAAAAGACGCGGATGAAGGAGAAAAAGCACGATGAAGGAGAAAAGCATATGGTAACATTGACCGAAACAACAGAGATCGCCGCCCCTTTTGAAAAGCTGGAGTGGTGGGTGGACCATTTTGAGGAGGAGTTCGTCAAGTGGAGTCCGCTGCATTTGGAATGCGAACTGCTCAGCGGCGGCATTCAAGCCAGAGATAAAGTGCGCTTTCATGAAATCGTCATGGGCATGGATTATGACGTCACCGGCACGATCATTCGGGCGGAAAGGGACAGGGATCATTTTTCCTTTGCCTTCGAGAGCGATAAAAAAACTGCCGTCATCTCATTTGAGGGAGAGCGGACCGATACGGGTTGCCGCTTTCGCCATACAGAGAGCTTTGGCGTGCAGGCGCCGGTCATAGGGCCGGTGGTAAATTTTCTGATTTTCAAGATTCTTTACAGGAAAAAAGCGAATTGGCAGCTCATTCGGGACGATATGATCCTGGATAATCAGTACCTGACCGATATTCTGGAAAAGGGCAGATATCCGGCGCGCATCCCGCCGGAGCAGATCAGAAACATTTCCCCAAGGGAATTGATGGAGGGGGTCACTGGTCGCTAAAGCGGTGATCGGAAGTGTATGAAAAAGAAGATTTGGGGTATCCATGCGCCGTTCTATGATCGGGCGATACGTGGAATGAGCTGAATGGAACACACGCGAACCCCCTTGACAGATTCCTTCAGTGCGGCTATAATATACCAGCAGTATATACTGTCGGTATATCAGGAGGCACCAATGGAACGTACAGAGACTCAAATGAAGATCCTCGAAGTTGGGAAAAAAGAATTCCTGGAAAAAGGATTTAAGGACGCATCTTTGAATAAAATCGTCGCAGAGGCGGGCTTCACGAAGGGCGCCTTCTACGGCTATTACCCGGATAAGGCCGCGCTTTTTGAAGATCTTGTGGATGGGGCAGCAAAGGGACTGCTGGAGCAGTTCAAAGCCGCACAGGCCGCCCATTTCGATCTTGTCTCCGAGGAAAAGACGAAGGACAGCCTGAAGCTGTCCACTGAGTATTTGCGCGTCTTTGTGGAATATATGTACGCCCATTTTGATGCCTTCAAGCTGATCCTCTGCCGGGCGGAAGGTACGCGCTATGCAAACTTTTTGGAGGAGCTTGTGGAACTGGAGGTAGAGTGCTCAGAGGAATACTACGCACTTCTCCGCAAAAGAGGAAAGCTCTCCGGGAAAATGACAAAGCAGCTTCACCACATGATTACCAGCGCCTATTTTACGGCGGTATGTGAGACGATTGCCCATGATATGCCCAAAGAAGAAGCTATGCGGTATATTGAGGAGCTTGCAAAGTTTTTCAACTCTGGCTGGAAAGGCTTGCTCCGGCTGGAATAATGCACAATCACACAAGCACTTTAATTTTTTACACGCGAGTTAGCGTACTCTAACTGAACAATATAAAATTGGAGGTCGTTTATTATGCTTAAAACAGATTCGAAGAAGCTGGAAACAAGGGACTTTATATCGGTTGGTATCTTTTCGCTCATCTATTCTGTGGTGGCGTTTGTGATTGGCGGTGTTGCGCAGATGACGCCGGTCACTTTCCCGTTTATGCCAATGATCGTGGCGCTCTTTACGGGGACAGTTTTCATGCTCTATGTGGCAAAAATACCGAAGAAGGGAGCGCTCTCCATTCTCGGTGTAATCGCGGCGATTTTGCTGTTTATTACGGGAATGTTCTGGATGATGTCCGTATTCTTCCTGGTTTTCGGCTTGATTGCGGATTTTATCTGCGCTTCTGCTGATTTCAGATCCTTTAAGAAAAACCTGCTTGCCTACTGCGTCATGGCGCTTGCGCCGATGGGGGCGTATATTCCAATGGTTGTCATGCCCGCACAGTTTGATGCTTTTATGAAGAATAAAGGCGACTTCTCCTCCTTTGAAGGAGTGATTCATTCGATCGGGGCTACCTGGTGGGCGATCCCCGCAATGATTATCGGGACGATCGTCTGCGCGATCATCGGCGGACTGATTGGAAAGAAGCTTATGAAAAAACACTTTGAAAAAGCAGGGGTCGTATAAATGAGACTCGACCCACGGACGAAGCTTCTGATTCTCGCGGTCACAAGCGTTTCCGTTTTTGTGAATAAAAGCATCGCGGTGGAGTGTGTGCTTGCGGGGATTCCGCTTGTACTTCTGAGCGTTTCCGGCAATCTGAAAAGGATGCTGAAATACGCAGCATTTTTTCTCGCGCTTCTGCTGATCCAGCTTTTTATCGTACCGAGGCTGCCCGTGACTTTCGGCGGAATCGTCTATATGTTTGCAGTGTATATCCGCAAGCTTCTTCCCTGTTTTATACTGGGCAGCTTTCTGATTGCAACGACAAGCGTAAGTAGATTTCTTGCGGCGATCACAAAGCTCCGATTGTCGAAAGGACTCACGATTGCTCTTGCCGTTACGCTCCGTTATTTCCCGACCATGCGGGAAGAGTGGGCCTCCATACGGGATGCCATGGCGCTGCGAGGGATATCAGCGTCCGCGGCTGGGCTGATTAGCCATCCTATACAGACGATGGAGCATGTCTATGTTCCCCTGCTTGTTTCTGCTTCCAGAATTTCGGACGAGATTACGCAGGCAGCGATTACAAGAGGCATTGAGCACACAGGTGAAAGAAGCTGTATAGAGGAAATCGCGTTTTCATTTGCTGATTTGCTGGTGGTAATTGCTTACGCGGCGCTCGTTGCCGGCATGGTATACGCGGGCATGAAAGGGGTGTTTTGATTATGATATCGTTTCAAAATGTCTCTTTTACATACGCTGAAAGCGGGAACGGCGGAGTCCTTGATTTGAACCTTGTTGTTCGGTCCGGCGAATGCGTGCTGCTTTGCGGACCGTCCGGATGTGGAAAAACAACAGTTACACGGCTCGCAAACGGACTGATTCCCCATTTCTTCCACGGCAATCTTTCGGGGCAGGTGAACGTAAATGGTATGGATACCCGGGAGACAGAGATTGCTGCGCTATCGGATGCGGTAGGGACGGTTTTTCAGAATCCTCGAACGCAGTTTTTCAATACGGATACGGACAGCGAGATCGTGTTTGGGCTTGAAAATCGGGGCATTCCGCGAGAGGCTCTGCGCTCCCGATTAGATGAACTTACGGAGGAGTTGCATCTTAGCGAGCTCCGGGGTCGAAATATCTTTGAACTGTCCGGCGGCGAGAAGCAGAAGATTGCGTTTTCCAGCGTGTATGCTTCGGCTCCCGATGTCCTTGTGTTTGACGAGCCATCATCGAATCTCGACATGAAGGCCATCGGAGAATTGGCTGATTTGATCCAACGGGCGAAAATATCAGGAAAGACCATTCTGATCGCAGAGCACCGCATCTGGTATCTGATGGACATTGTGGATCGCGTCGTTTATATGCAGGATGGCCGGATTGCATCGGACATGGAGGCTGCAGCGTTCAAGGCGCTGCCTGAAGCAGATATTCGCAGAATGGGACTGCGTGTCAGGGATCTGTCGGTATCCGAATCGGGCGGTGTGAAAACAATCGCTGCCGATGGATTGCTTTCCGCTCAGAAAATCAGCGTCCGTCTCGGCGGCCGGAATGTACTGAATAACCTCTCTTTTCAGGCAAGCCGCGGAGAAATCATCGCCATTGCGGGCGTCAACGGCGCCGGGAAATCGACCCTCGCCAAAATGCTCTGCGGATTGCAAAAGAACAGCTCCGGCACTGTTTTGTGGGCCGGAAAACCGATGAGCCGGCGGTTGAGACGGAAAAAGGCATACATGGTCATGCAGGATGTGGGGCACCAGCTCTTTACCGACAGCGTGGCGGCGGAATGCGCGCTTGGCATAAAAGCTCCGAACAAAGACGAGATCGACCGCACATTAGAAAAGGTGGAACTGCTGGCGTATAAGGAACGGCATCCCTTGTCTCTTTCCGGCGGGCAGATGCAGCGCCTTGCGGTTGTGGTGAGCGATATCTGTGGAAAGGAGCTGCTGGTGTTCGATGAACCTACCAGCGGACTGGACCTGAAAAGCATGGAAGAGGTCGGCACCTTGACACGAAGCCTTGCGACGCAAGGCAAGGTGCTTTTGATCATCACACATGATATTGAGTTTATGATGCGGATTTGCACAAGAATACTGTTCATCCGGGACGGAGAAATCGTAGAGGACCTTTCCGGTGGGCAGAAAGAAAAGATTGTAAGACTTTTGCGAGGTGAGGAATGATGGCGGGAAAAGAAAAATCGGCGATGACGATTCTGATGGATTTTGCGAAGCCGTGCAAAGGGAAACTGATCGGCTCCGTCATACTTGCGATTTTGGGAGCGCTATGCGGCATGATCCCCTACGTTGCGGTGTCCCGGGGGATCATTATGATCTGCCACGAAGACTATGCTTTCAGCAAGTTGGCGTTTCTGGCATTGATTGCTTTTGCGGGCTATCTCGGGCAGGTGTGGTTCGGAACTTTTTCTACAATGAAAAGCCATGAATCTGCCTTTATCATTCTGCGGAATATCCGTATGGCGATAACAGAGAAGCTCTCCCGTGTTCCCATGGGAACGATCCTTGATACGCCGTCCGGGAAATTCAAAACGATCATCGTGGACACCGTGGAAAAGCTGGAGCTTCCGCTGGCGCATATGGTACCGGAGCTCACTGCCAACATCCTAATCCCAATTCTAATGCTCGTTTACCTCTTTAGCCTTGATTGGAGACTCGCGCTGATCTCTCTTGTGACGATTCCGGTGGGCGCCTTCTGCTATATGGGGATGATGAAGGATTACGAGAAGAGATATGCCAGAGTACTTGCCGCCGGGAAAAACATGGATGCCGCAACGGTGGAATACATCGGCGGCATCGAAGTGGTGAAGACGTTCAATCAGGGTGAACGCTCATATAAAAAATACGCCGACGCCGTGGCGGAGAACGAGACCGCCAAAGCGACATGGTTCAAGCAGACCAACGGCTACTATGTGATGGGGCTTTCCATCCTGACGGCAACGCTCGTGGGCGTGCTGCCTTTGGGAAGCTGGCTCTTTATAAACGGAAGAGTCGAAGCGGGTACGCTGATTACCTGCATCATTCTCGCCCTTGGACTCGTAAAACCACTGATTCAGGCATTGCAGTACACCGACAGCCTGGCCATGGTGGATTCCACCGTAAAAGAGGTAGGGAATCTTCTGGATGAGCCGGAGCTTGTGCGGCCGACCGAGAGAGCTGTCCTTGCGGACGCCGACGTATCCTTTGATCATGTTACCTTCCGATACAAAGAGACGGAGGTTTTGCATGGAATTTCCTTTGACTGCGCAAAAAACGGTATGACGGCCATTGTGGGTCCCTCCGGCTCCGGTAAATCTACCATTGCACGGCTCATCGCCTCCTTCTGGGAGGCGGAGAGCGGCGGCGTCCGTATTGGCGGCGTGGATGTGCGGAACATCCCTCTTTCTCAGATAATGGAGCTTGTCTCATATGTATCACAGGATAACTTTCTGTTCCATCTGTCTATCCGGGAAAATATTCGCATCGGAAAACCGGAGGCCACAGACGCAGAGATCGAAGCGGCAGCAAAAAAAGCGAGCTGTCACGATTTCATCGCCGCTCTGCCGGAGGGCTATGATACGCTGGCGGGCGATGCGGGAAACCACCTCTCCGGCGGAGAAAGGCAGCGAATCGCCATTGCAAGGGCAATCCTAAAGAACAGTCCGATCGTGGTGCTGGATGAGGCCACAGCATTTACCGATCCTGAAAATGAGGCCGTTATTCAAGCATCCATTGCAGGGCTTGTAGCAGGAAAAACTTTAATTGTCATTGCGCATCGGCTGTCTACCATTACAAAAGCAGACAAGATCCTTGTCGTGGATAAGGGAAATGTCGTCGCGGAAGGCACTCATGAGGAGCTTCTTGAAACAAGCAATCTATACAAGGAATTGTGGAGAGCCCATATGCAGGGCAAAGATACCGCAGAGGAGGTGGTGTGATGATAAGGCTATTTCAAAGACTTTTGTTGTTCTCGGGCTTACAGAAGAAGCGTCTTATCCGCTCTTTTCTTGCATACCTTGTCAGCTCATTCTTTGAGATGATCCCAATCATGGCCATTCTAACGGTGCTCACAGGAATCCTGAAGCAGCTTTCCGGCGATGTTATGCCTGAAAGCACGATCTGGATTTCGCTTGGCATCATGATTGTTTCCATTGTAGGGCGAATTGTATTTGTCAATCTTTCTGCCAATGCCAGAACTCTTGGCAGCTTCGCGTTCGGGTCGGAAAAACGCATAGAGATCGGCGAATGCCTGAAAAGGGCGCCTATGGGCTATTTCAATGAAAACAGGCTCGGGGATATCACTGCGGCGGTGACGACCACACTTGGTGATCTGGAGCAGCAGTCCGTTACCATTATGGAAAATGTGGCGGGCGGGTTTATCCACGCCATCGTGATTGGCGTTTGGCTTATGATCTATGAGTGGCGGATCGGGCTGATCTCTTTGGCCGGACTTGCTGTGGCGCTCATTGTTTATTCGTTTATCGGCAAGGTCGGCAGGAAACACGCGCCCCGCCGTCAGGCAGCCCAGGCTGGCCTGGTCACTGCCGTTTTGGAATATGTGCAGGGCATGGGCGTAGTCAAGGCGTTTGGGCTGGCGGAGCGCACCGGAAAAGCAGTTGACGCCGCAATCGAGGAAAGCAAAGAGGCAAATATCGTGCTTGAAAAGGCGTTTTCCAAAATGACGGCGCTCTATCAGACGGTGTTCAAGCTCGCACGGGCGGCTATTCTGGTTTTTGCGCCCTATCTTCTGGCAGGAGGAAGCATCACGCCGGAGAAGTGCCTGCTGCTTCTCGTGTCCAGCTTCATGATCTATGCCGCTGTGGAGGTGGCGGGCAGTATGTCCTCCATTGCCCGCGCGGTGGAGGCTTCCCTGGACCGGCTGGATAACATCATGGACATTCCATCCCTGGACGAAAACGGGGCTGATCTTGTGCCGGAAAACTTCAATATTGAAGTGAAGAATATGTCCTTTGGATATGGGGAAAAGGAGGTATTACATCAAATCAGCTTAAGCGTACCCCAGGGAAGCTCCTGCGCCATTGTTGGTCCATCCGGCGCCGGAAAGACCACGCTGGTCGGTCTGATTGCCCGTTTCTGGGATGTGAAGGAAGGACAGATCACGCTCGGCGACCGGGATGTGCGGGAATATACCAGCGGCAGCCTTCTAAAGAATTTCGCCATCGTATTTCAGAATGTGTATCTCTTTGAGGACACCGTCGAGAACAATATCCGGTTTGGCAGACCGGACGCGAGCGAGGATGAAATCATAGCGGTCGCAAAGAAAGCCTGCTGCCATGACTTTATCATGACGCTGCCCGATGGCTATCAGACAAAGATCGGCGAAGGAGGCTCCAGCCTCTCCGGCGGGGAAAAGCAGCGAATCTCCATTGCAAGGGCAATTCTGAAGGACGCACCCATCGTCATTTTGGATGAAGCCACGGCCAGCGTGGATCCCGAAAACGAGCAGGAACTGCAAAAGGCCATCCGGGAGCTGACAAAAGGCAAAACGATTCTGATGATTGCCCACCGTCTGTCCACCGTGCGCACGGCAGATCAAATCATCGTGCTGGAGAACGGCAGGATCGTTCAACGCGGAAACCATAAGGAGCTGATGCGCGAAGACGGCCTGTACAGGCGCTTTGTGGGAATGCGCAGCCAGGCAATCGGCTGGACTCTGAAAGGCGGGAAAGCACATGGATAGAAGGTTAGACAAAAGATACTTGACCGGAGCGGTATCTGCAATGGAAAAAGAATATGGCGCGGAAAAGACAGGCGCGATCATAGAAGATGCATGGAGGCGTTATGCGGAAATCGTGGATGAAAATGACGACGAGCCGAAAAAGATGTATATGCATACGCGGAAACGCATCTATCCTGCCATCGCCGCCTTTGACGCCATGACGGGCAACGGAATCTCCCGGGAGGAAGCGGCGGCTTTTCTGAACAGATATTATGAAAAGCGGGCAGCGGGCGTTGGTGCAAAAATCCGAGGGGCAATGAGGATACCGGGCCTGTATAAGCTGGTGCCGAAGTTCTTTGCCAAAATGACAAAAAGCTCCTTTGGAGAGGACTGCGGTTTTCGGGCTAATTGGATACGAACGGAGCGAGAGGAAATGTGCTTCGACATGCTGGCCTGCCCCTATCAGGATACCTGTGTGAAATACGGCTGCCCGGAGATTGTAGCAGGCTTTTGCCGCGCGGATGACGAGGCCTACGGACATATGCACCCAAAGCTCAAATGGGGACGGACAAAGACGCTCGGTCAGGGCGGAGACTGCTGTGATTTCAGACTGACGATAGAGTAATGGCCCTATGAAAAGACTGATGAGATACAAGACCCTCCAATGTTTTCTTGCGGCGCTGATTATGATTGCTTTCCTCGCTCCTTCTGCATATGCATCCGGTGCACCGGACACATATGAGGCAAGCGCAAACGCTGTTTCCGAAAAGTATATTGGCAAAACGGTTCCAGGCGCGTGTGTCGTAATTTCGGAGCATGACAATACGGTATTTGCGAAGGGGTATGGCTTTGCTGATTTAGAGAACAATACGGCCATGGATCCGGAGACCACGGTTTTTGAATGGGGTTCCATATCAAAGACCTTCGTGTGGGTCAGCGTGATGCAGCTTGTTGAGGATAGGAAAATCGATCTGGAAACGGATATCCGCACCTATCTGCCGGACGGCTTTTTGAAAAATCTGCGATTCGCTGAGCCGGTTACTTTGATTCACCTGATGAACCATACGGCAGGATTTGAGGAAGAATTGCTGGATTTGCGCTATTACAGCGCGAGTGAGGAAATCCCCTTCAAAGAAGTACTATCTGCGCACCAGCCCAAGCAGGTCTATCCGCCAGGAACCGTCAGCGCCTATTCCAATTACGGCGCGGCACTTGCAGCGTTGATCGTGGAGGAAGCCAGCGGCCAAAGCTATAAGGATTATATCAAAGAACATATTCTTTTGCCTCTGGGTATGACGCATACCTCTGTCGGTCCCTTTTGGATGGATGTGGACGGACTCCTTGATCACAAGGCGAAGGGTTATTCTTATAACGGAAAAGGATTTTGGCGGGAGGATGAGATGCACCTCCGCACGTATCCTGCAGGAGCCATGAATGGCACAGCCGCAGACCTGCTTCTGTTTGCTGAGTGGCTGGCAAAGGCACCAGGAGAGGAGACACAACTCTTCAAAAGCCCGGAAACAAAGGAGCGGTTGTTTAAAGAGACATGGTGTTCCTATGGGGCAAACGCAGGACTTTCTCATGGCTTCTGGCAGTATGCGAATCATCCCGGAATACTCGGGCATGAGGGTGGGACCTATGGTTTCAAGACGCAGTTTTGGGTGGAACCGGAAGCTGAACGTGCAATCCTAATCCTGACCAATGTGATGGAAACGGATTACTGCTCCGCCATCATGGAGGCGATCATCGAGCAGGATGCGCGACCGCTGAAGCAGGAAGTAGGGTCACAGGACCTTTCTATGCTATATGGCGACTATCTTCCGGCACGATCCGCATGGTCATATGTAGGCAAGATACAGGCGCGAATGCAAATAATCCAAATCTCAAAAGAGGGAGAAGAAAATCTCCGGCTGAAAATGCCTCTTGCCGATAAGGATTTACTGTACGAGCCTGTGGGCGAATATCAGTTCTACTGTGCCGAGACGATACCGGAGGAAAGAAGCCTTGCTTTCTCTGTATCGGACGGTAGGGTGACGAGCATGACGTTCCGACTGGCTCATGACTATGTTCCCGCGGGACCTCTAAACGGCTTTGCTGGCAGCTTTCTGTCATTGGGAAGTTATATCCTGCTGACGGTCCTGTGGCTTGCCATTTTGATCGTATTGGGCTCAAAGATCGTTTGTAAACGCAGCTCTTTTCAATGGCAAAGGATCATACTTCCCATATGTGGGCTCATTCTTGGTGCGGCGGGGATTGCCGGAATGCTTCATTGGTTTTCTCTTTACACAATTATTTCGACGGAGTTGAACATAGTAGCAGGTATAGGAATTGCAGCGGCCATCTGCGGGATTTTCACGGAACTCAGCTATGTTGTAAAGAGAAAAAATAGAGCATCAGTACTTACGATTGTTTTATTTGCATTGCAAATTATAGCTGCGTGGATGCTCGGATTCTTAACAATAGTATAAATTAACAGAAAACGGAGGGACGGACTTATCCAATATAGGTGAACAGAGAGTATTTGCGTCGAGTAGACGTAAAGCCGAATAAGAAAACGTGTTTGGATCGATTGAATCTTTCGCTGAAAGTACTGAGGCCTTCCCTCTCGGCACACGGATGACATTGGGCAAACGGAAAATTCGCAGGAAAAGCAGGGATGCCTGGTGTTCTACATTGAAATCCCTGCGCGCTTATGGTACAATGTTTTTTATAGGCGCTGTGCCGTCGGATTTGAGGCAAACTGCGTACAGGCAGTCTGCCTTTTATTTCATCCACTGGTTAGAGCAGCCTAACCAACATGCAGAACTGGAACTGGAAAGGTGGAATGGACCAATTTGCATAAAAGTGTCTAATCATGTGTCGGAGGAGGTGGCCTGGTATGCAAGAAGCACAATATGATTTTCTTCATGGGCAAACGGATCGCAGCGACTTTTTCTCCCCCGCAATGCAGCAGCTTTGCGGTATTATGAAAGACAATCAGGTTGCTTTGCCAAGCGATATTGGAGAAGGATATTTCCGCTATATTTCACCGTGCCCCAATATCGAGATGTATATCTGCGATGTAATGTTTTACAGGGACACAGTATTGCGGGAGCAAGTGTATAAGGATTCTTTTTCCGTCATTTTCTCTCTTTCCGACGCATTGGAGTGGAAGTCTTCGGGCAGAAACCAAAAAACGTTGTTGGAAAAGGGAGATTGCTGCGTATACGGCAGCGGTCTGTTTGATGCGGAAAATATCTATGAGGCAGGACAGAGATATATAGGCGTCGGGCTGAACCTGCATCCCTGTCGGTTTCGGTCTGTGATGGATGGCTTGCAGAAGAAAAAGGCTTGCACCGCCTTTAACGGGGGGAAAAACCCGCCAAAACATAGAATCACCGCTACCATAGAAGCTACAATACGCCAGATATTGCAGTGTAACTATAATGACTGTGCAAAGTCATTGTATCAAGAAGGAAAGATACTGGAACTTGTTGCAGCCTTTGCGAACGAGATGATGGATCAGAATTCTGTTGCTGTGAAGGGGTCGTTGAGCTGGGCGGATAGCGAGACGTTACTTCGGGTCAGGCGACAGATAGATGAGGGATTTCTGGAACCCGTGACCATCGCGGAGCTCTCCAAACAGCACTTTATGTGTGAATCCAAACTCCGTGAGATATTTCGAAAGCACTATGGAATCACCATATATCAATATATGTTAAATCGCCGCATGGAGCACGCCTGCGAACTGTTGTCTGTGCCCGATGCTCAGGTGAAAGACATAGCAGGGTTGGTGGGGTACAGCAACATCAGCCATTTCAGCGACGCCTTCCGAAAAAAGTTTGGATGCACTCCGAGCGAATATAAGCGGGGCTTACCATTCTGAAACGTAAGAGCAAAGACACAGGTGTATTCTTTTGTGGTTACTTGGATGGAAATTACAAAGATTGCATCTTCCCTTGAAAAACCAGAATAGTAGGCAGCACATTTCGAGGAAGAGCTTGTCCAGTGGAAGCTATATCATTTGAGATGTGAGTTGCTCAGCAGCGGTATACACATCGATCTTAGTGCTGGGCGGAATTAACCATTCGCGCGGGGCTGCAAAACGAGCCTACGCACAAGTAAAACTTTGACCGCTGAAAAAGCAGAGCGGCGGGACAGATAGAGTCTGTCCCGCCGCTCGTGTTTTAAGGGCATATTGGCTTGATGAACCGGAAGTTACAGCGCCGCCTTTTTCCATTTTCTGATCTTAGTTCTAAAAGTTCCGAAAGGAGCAACGGTATTAACGTGAATGAACCTGTAAACTTCCCATACAGCTGCTTTTGTAGCATCATCAGCCCATTTTCTCATATGCGGCTTAAATAATTCATCCGCACTGAGCGAATCAATCATTGCGCAGATAGACTTGACATTTTCGTTCAGTTCGGCTTTCAACTCTTGAAGAGACAAATGAGCGTAGGTATCCGTGAACCACTGATACAGCTCGCCAAGTTGGTTCCATTTGAATTCGTCCGCCGGCGTCTTTACTTGAAGCCCCTTCTTTTCATCTTCCTCCCATTTAAGAACCAATGTTGTCCAACCCACCTGATAGGCAAGGTTTTCTGCTGGGGTCCGGTCAACCTCATCAACCCTTTTATCTTTTAAGGCTTCTGGTATGCAATCAAACTCCGAAATATACTTCTCAAATGTTTTATTGATTTCAGCTTTGAGTTCTTCTTTACTTTTGTATACTCGCAAAAAAACACCTCCATAAATTCCGGTTTGTCTATTGAGCAATGATTCTGATTATAGCATAGCTTTATGAATTATTCTATTACTGCACTGAGCATCATGGCGCTTTAGGGGAAAGACATGGCGTTTTCGGGGGGATTTTTCCTTTCGCCAACTGTATAATGGTAGGCGGTTAGAAAAGGTTAACCCCCACACGGTTAAAAGACTCAGCTGTTCTGTTATTTCGCTATGCGCGCCCGTTGGTTAGCTTGCTCTAACTAAAGATTTATTACTCAGGAGGTCATCAGAATGAAAAAATTCGCAATGCTCATGTTGTGCCTTGTGCTTGTGTTTGCTCTTGCAGCCTGTGCTGGAACGGATACCACGCCGCAGGGATCGGTCTCGGATACCGTCACGGTAACGGATATGAAGGGCGAGGTTGCCATCCCGGCAAATCCACAGCGCATCGTTGATGTAGCTGGCTTGACAGAGGAACTTCTTATTCTGGATATGAAGGTAATTGCCTCGGCTAATACCAGCATGTTCGATGGGGTGTCTGTCCCCAAACATCTGACAACGCTTTTTGCCGAAAGAGGTATTGAGGTTGTCGGCAATTACTCCGGGGCTTCTTCTACCGGAGACCTGAACCTCGAAAAGATCGCGGAGTTAAAGCCTGATCTGATCATTATGAATATTCGCCATGAGAAGGTTTATGAACAACTCGCAGCTATTGCTCCCACGGTCATGATCGACGATGACATAAGCTATGTTAACTGGCGTGGAAGATTTCAGCAACTGGGACAGTGGTTTGATAAAGAAGCAGCCGTAGAAAAATGGCTTGCCGACTACGACGCCAAAGCTGCGGAGCTTGCGGCGAGAATCAGGGATATGATTGGGGACGAAACCTTTGCTGTATTGGAGGCCAATTCCGTTCATTTTGGTTCCTATTACATCTATCGCAGCGGCGGGCCGGGTGAGCTTGTCTACGATGAGTTGAAACTCACACCATCAGCCGGTGTACCGGAGAATGTCTGGGGTGAAGTGGTCGATGCGGAATACTTTTCCTTGATCGATGCAGATCACATCTTCTTTTTTAGCGACGACGGCAGAGCTGGAGACACGGGGGGCCTTGCCGTGTGGAAGAATATGAAAGCTGTCAAAGCCGGCAACGTTTACTTTGGTATCAATGAGGATCAGTATAATATGGCTTTTACGGCGATGGGGAAGGAACTCTATTTGGAAAAACTCGCAAACGCGATTCTGAACCATGGGGACGTTGAGTAAGGGAACAGGCGCGGTTGCGGGAATATCGCAGAGACAAGGGCGATACAAACGCTCCGCGCCGGCTTTTCTGATTATTCTTGCCGCATTGGTGCTGCTGCTTGGCTACTCAATGATTCTCTCCGTCTGCACCGGCATTGCTGGCGGTAGCTTCAAGGTCTTTGCGGAAACGGTTATGTGCCCCGCCAAGGCTTCTGGTGTTGGAATGATTATGTTGGAAATGCGTATGCCCAGGGCGCTGGCTGCCGGGCTGACAGGAATGGCCTTCGCTCTCTCCGGCGCTGTGATGCAGGGAATTACCAGAAACCCCCTGTCGGACGCCGGTCTTCTGGGGATCAATGCGGGAGCCGGTTTCTTTGTTGCACTATCCGCAATTCTGTTTCCCGCCGCACCAGACATCGTGAAAACATGCGCCGCCTTTGCCGGAGCCGCTCTTGCGGTATTCATGGTCTATGGTTTCGGCGCCGGCAAACATAGATCCGAATCTTTCCGGTTTATTCTGGCAGGCGCTGCTGTATCAGCCCTGCTTACCGCGTTGAGTCAGGCGGTTTCTCTGGCGTTTGGAATCGTGAAATCCCTTTCTTTCTGGAGCGCGGGGAGTTTGTCCGGTGTGACATGGCAAAGCTTGAAAATGCTATCCCCGGTGATCCTCTCAGCCAGTGCGCTTGGTTTGCTTTTATCGAGCCGGCTATCAGCGCTGGCACTGGGAGAAGATAGCGCCGCCAGCTTGGGCGTAAATGTCCGCACGGTCAGGCTTTTCGGTATGCTTGTGGTGTTGCTGCTTGCGGGAGCCAGTGTATCTCTTGTGGGAGGCATCGCATTTATCGGTCTTATCGTACCGCATATATCCCGACTTCTTGTGGGCGGTGATTACCGCAGGCTGGTTCCCGTGTCTGCGCTCATGGGCGGCGTTGTGCTGGTGCTGTCGGATATTGCGGCGCGCATGATAAACGCCCCTTTTGATACGCCTGTCGGCGCACTGGTATCCATCCTCGGCGTGCCCGTCTTTTTTGCGCTTACTTTCAGGAAGGAGGGCATGGTCTTATGAAAAAGAAAACCAGGCAGCTCCTTATCCTCAACGGTCTTCTTATCCTGATTGTAGCTACGGCTATCTTATCCGTTAACAGTGGTTACGCAAAAATTCCCTTCTCGACTGCGGTTCACAGCATATTCCAACCGCATATGGAGGGAACCTCCGTAGTCGTAGCGCAGTTTCGCGTTCCGAGGATCGTCCTCGCCGTTCTATGTGGGATGGGCCTGGCACTTGCCGGATGCGTTATGCAGACTGTCACGGGGAATCCGCTGGCCGATCCGGGGATATTGGGCATAAACGCAGGGGCGGGATTTGCCGTTATGCTGTTCCTGACATTTTTCCCTGCGCTGCATATACGTACCATGGCATACCAGCCGATATTTGCCATAGCGGGCGGGCTTTGCACAACGGGACTGCTGTATCTTTTTGCAAAGAGGAACGGAAAACTCCTCCCAATATATTTTCTGTTGGGCGGCATCGGTCTTGCGTCCCTATTTTCTTCTTTTATGCTGATCATGGCCGCGAACATGGACAACAGCAGCTATCAGCTCGTGGCAAGATGGCTGGCAGGAAATATTTGGGGAACGAGCTGGCATCAGGTTCTTGCCCTGCTGCCCTATATGCTTATACTGGTTCCTTTTCTTCTTACAAAGTCGAACATACTGGATATTCTGCTCTTAGGAGAGAATACGGCCATTTCTCTGGGGATAGCCGTAGAGAGGGAGTTGAGACTGCTCCTGATTGCATCGGTGGCTCTTACCTCTGCCTGCGTTGCCGTCAGTGGAGGGATCGGTTTTGTGGGACTGGTAGCGCCGCATATGGCACGAAGGTTGATCGGAGGCAGACACCACGCCCTTATGCCTGCCTCCATGCTGCTGGGGGCGCTGCTGTTGCTTTTGGCAGACACGTTGGGACGGTCTGCCTTTCAGCCGAGGGAGATCCCGGTTGGTATCGTGATCTCCGTGCTTTCGGCTCCGTATTTTCTGTTCCTGCTCCGCAGGTATTTTTAAGGGAGGATGTCTATGCTTTCACATATGCAGGCAAAGGGTTTGTCTGCCGGATATAACGGGGAGGCCGTCTTCAGGGGGCTTGACTTAAAAATCCCTGAAGGCAGCATAACCACCTTGATAGGCTCCAACGGCTCTGGAAAATCCACCATACTGAAGACACTGTGCCGGATCATTTCCCCGGATTCCGGCGCAGTATACCTTGATGGCGAAGCGATCCACGAAATGCCGACAAAGCGTGTTGCCCAGAGACTTGCGCTGCTGCCGCAGGGAGCGCAAGCCCCTGCCGGCATCACAGTCGGCGACCTTGTGGAATACGGGCGTTTTCCTTACAGGTCGGCGCTAAGTGGTCTCGGCGAAAAGGATCGGGAGATCATTCGGTGGGCTCTTGCCAGTACAGGCATGAGCTCCCTTGAACATAGAGAAATGGAGAGGCTTTCGGGAGGTCAACAACAGCGGGCATGGATCGCCATGGCGTTGGCGCAGAAAACAGGATTGCTGTTTCTGGATGAACCCACGACCTATTTGGACATCTCGCACCAACTGGATATATTGTACCTTCTGCGCCGCCTCAACCGGGAAAATGGTGTTACCATCGTAATGGTTCTTCATGATTTAAATCATGCCATCATGTTTTCCGACTATTTGGTGGCGATCAAAGACGGGATGCTGCACAGCGCAGGTACGCCGCAAGAGGTTATTACCCAGCAGGCATTGCGGGAAATCTTTGATGTAGAAGCGGAGGTCATTACACATCCGGTATTAAACGTTCCGGTATGCCTCCCCTTCAGGATAACGGAGCAGAACAAAAAAACAGGAGGTTCGAACATATGAAAAAAGGGGTGCAATCAGTGCTGTTCTCCGTGCTGGTGGGTGCGCTGCTGCTGTGCGCCGGATGCGGCAAATCGGGAGACATCTACACGGCGGGCGTTTATACGGCTTCCGCTGAAGGTTATTCCGGTCCGGTTACCGTAGAGGTAGAGTTTGACGGGAGCAGCATATTGTCTGTACATGTCCTATCTCACAGCGAAACAGTAAATATCTCAGACCGCGCAATAGATGAACTCCCTTCCCGGATAGTGGAGGCGCAGACCTGGGATGTGGATGCCGTTTCATCTGCAACATTTACCAGCGATGCTATTCGTGAAGCGGTCAGAGATTGCCTCGCGCAGGCGGCGCTCCGATGAACCATTTGCGTTGCAAAGGGTATTTTGCGGTGATAGAATGGGTGAGATGAAGGGCAAGTCAAAAAATCAGCCATAGCTGCTGTTTTAAGTGTTTTTCCAGCGAAGTGCCGCAGGCATTTCGCTGGAGATTCCATATATGGCTGTATGAACTCCCTCCTATGCGCAAAAGAATATCGCGAATCCTCCAGGCAAAGGTATATGTGTTTAGTATAAAATGTGTCACTCCCATTGACAAACCAAATCTATGCGGTTATAATATACCAGCGGTATGTACTGCCGGTATATCAGGAGGCGTAGGACATGGAACGAACGGAAACCCAGAGAAGGATCCTCGAAGTTGGAAAAAAAGAATTTCTGGAAAAAGGCTTCAAGGACGCATCTCTGAACCAAATTGTCGCGGAGGCAGGCTTCACGAAGGGTGCATTCTACGGCTACTACCCGGATAAGACCGCTCTGTTTGAAGACCTTGTGGGCGAGACCGCAAGCGAGCTGCTCACCCGCTTCAAGGTGGCACAGGATGATTATTTTGACCTCGTCCCGGAGAGAAAAACAAAAGACAGCCTGGAGCTCTCCACCCAACACCTGCATGAGTTTGTCACGTTCATGTACGACCATTTCGACGAATTCAAGCTGATCCTCTGCCGAGCGGAGGGAACGGGCTATGCGGATTTCATTGAGGTGCTGGTAGAGCTGGAGGTCGATCGATCCGAAGAATACTACGCCCTCCTCAGAAAAAACGGTATGCTCTCCGGGAGCATGACTCGTCAGCTTCATCACATGATCACAAGAGCTTACTTTACGGCGGTGTGCGAAACCATCGTCCACGATATGCCGAGAGAGGAAGCCATGAAATACGTTGATGAACTGGCTATCTTTTTCCACTCCGGCTGGAGCGGACTTTTAAGGCTCGAATGAGCCTTAAAAAAATAACTGTCGGTTAGCTGCCTCTAACCGATGCGGCGCATCCTCCAACAAACTCATATATTTTAAGAAAGGAACACGGAATATGAGCAAACAGAAAAAAGAGAAGCAGCCGCCGGTGCTGGGCAGGCTGCTGGCATATGCCGGAGGGCATAAGTGGCTGTCCGTCTTGGGCTGCGGGCTGTCCGGCGTTTCGGCGGCGGCCGGCATTTTCCCATTCGTCTTTGTCTGGTACGCGGCCAGAGGCATTTTAACGCCGGGAGGCGGCGTTCCGGCAGGGCTTGCCCGCTACGGCTGGTACGCGCTGGCGGCGGCGCTTCTGAGCGCGGCGATCTATTTCGCCGGGCTTATGTGTACGCACCTTGCGGCCTTCCGGGTGGCGACGAATATGCGAAAGGCGGCGGTCGCCCATCTCATTGACCTGCCGCTGGGGTACTTTAACGCCAACCTCACGGGGCGGCTTCGCAAGCAGATCGACGACAACGCGGCGCTGACAGAAACGCTCCTTGCCCACACCATCCCCGACGCGGTGGGCGGGATCGTAACGCCGATACTGGCGGTGGGGCTGCTCTTCGTCTTTGACTGGCGCATGGGGCTTGCCTGCCTGATCCCCATGATTATCGGGCTTATCTGCCTGATGACCATGATGACCGGGACGGGCATGAAGTTCTTTGAGGAATACCAGCGGGCAGGAGAGCGCATTTCCGCCGAGGCCACGGAGTATGTCCGGGGCATCCCGGTGGTGAAGGTATTCCAGCAGACGGTTTACTCCTTCAAGAGCTTTCATGCCGCCATCCTCAGCTACCGCGACCTTGCCAGCGGCTACGCCATGATGTGCCGTATGCCCTACACCCTGTTTACGGTGGTTCTGAACGCCATGTTCCTGCTTCTCATGCCCTTGGGGATGCTTCTCATCGGCGGCGCGGACGGCTGGGCAGTGCTGGCCGATCTGGTGTTTTACATCTTCTTCGCGCCCCAGCTTGCCTTTATGATGGAGCGGCTGATGTACTCGGTCAACGCACAGATGGAGGCCGCCGAGGCGGTGAACAAGCTGGAGGCCATATTGAAGGAGTCCCCCCTTCCCGAGCCTGCGGCGGACAGCGGAAGCAAGCCCGCGGACAGCAGCATTTCCTTTGAGAATGTCACCTTTTCCTATGACGGCGCGGACAGGCCTGCACTGACGAATGTGAGCTTCCACCTGCCGCAGGGGGAGGCGTGGGCGCTGGTGGGCCCCTCCGGCGGCGGCAAGACCACCATCGCCCGGCTGATCCCGCGCTTTTTCGACGTGCAGGAGGGGGCGGTGCTCCTGGGCGGACAGGACGTGCGGAGCATCCCCACCGCGGAGCTGATGGAGCAGATCTCCTTCGTCTTTCAGGAGGTGAGGCTCTTCAAAAAGAGCATCCGCGACAACATCCGCGCCGCTCGGCCAGAGGCTACAGAGGAGGAGATATTACTGGCGGCGCAGCTTGCCCAGTGCGGCGATATTCTGGAAAAGACACCGGGCGGGCTGGACGCCGTGATCGGCGCCAAGGGCGTCTACCTCTCCGGCGGCGAGATGCAGCGCATCGCGCTGGCCCGGGCAATCTTAAAGGACGCGCCCATCGTGGTGCTGGATGAGGCCAGCTCCTTTGCAGACCCCGAGAACGAGGCGAAGATACAAAAGGCCTTCGAGGCGCTGATGAAGGGCAAGACCGTGCTGATGATCGCCCACCGCCTGTCCACGGTGCGGAACATGGATCGCATCCTCGTCATCCGGGACGGCGGGATCGCCGAGGAAGGAAAGCACGACGAGCTGCTCGAAAAGGGCGGCGTATACGCCGCCATGTGGGAGGAGTACCAAAAGGCCGCGCAGTGGAAGGTAGGAGGTGCCGCATGATCGAACGCATCCGCAAAAAATACGCCATGACGGAGAAGGGTGCAAAAGACTATGTGGCCGCCGTATTCTGGTCCGTACTGGTCAACATCAGCAAAATGCTGCCGGTGGGCGTGCTGGCCACGGCGCTCTCCGGCATCGTAGAGGCGCTGACAAACGGCGCCGACCCAGGGGCGGGTCTTACGCGCTTCCTGGTCGCGGGTATCCTTGCCCTCGCCGCGCTCTTTGTGACCTTCCTGATCCAGTACAAAGCCCTATACGAAGCCACCTACCGGGAGAGTGCCAACCGCCGCATCCGGCTGGCGGAGGTGCTGCGCCAGCTCCCGCTGTCCTTCTTCGGAAACCGTGACCTGACCGACCTGACCACCACCATCATGGGGGATACGGAGACGCTGGAAAAGGCCTTCTCCCACTTTTACCCCGCCATGCACGGCGCGCTCATCTCCACGGCGCTGATTTCCACAGGCATGCTGCTTTACGACTGGCGGATGGCGCTGGCTCTTTTGTGGGTGGTGCCCGCGTCGCTGCTGATGGTCTATCTCTCCCGGCGCATGGAAAAGCGGCATATAACGAAGGGTCTCGTCACCCGCCGCGCGGCCACCGACGCCATGCAGGAGGTGCTGGAGTGCGCGCCGGAGATCAAGGCGTGCAACCAGAAGGCGCGGTATATCGCAGACCTGGACCGCAGGCTGGACGAGGCGGAGCAGGACACCATCCGGGGCGAGCTGTTCACAGGCTCCGTGGTCACGGCGGCGCAGTCTTTCCTAAAGCTGGGCATCGCCACCACCGTCCTCACGGGGGTGCTGCTGATGAGCCGCGGCGACTTGTCGCTGATCCCGTTTCTGATGTTCCTTATCGCCGCCACCCGGGTATATGACCCCATCGGCTCCATGTTTGCCAACATGGCCGCGGTTTTCGCCTGCGAGGTGCGCATCGAGCGTATGCAGGAGATCGAGAACGAAAAGCGCATGACCGGACTGACCGAATATGATCCCGACGGCTACGACATCCGCTTTGAGCATGTGACCTTTGCCTACCGGGAAAAAGAGGACGTGCTAAGAGACGTCTCCTTTACGGCGAAGCAGGGACAGGTGACGGCGCTGGTGGGACCCTCCGGCGGCGGCAAATCCACGGCAGCCAGGCTGGCGGCCCGCTTCTGGGACCCGGCGGAGGGAACGGTGCGGCTGGGCGGCGTGGATGTGTCCACGGTAGACGGCGAGGCGCTGCTGAAAAGCTACGCCATCGTATTTCAGGATGTGGTGCTGTTTGCGGATACCGTGATGGAAAACATCCGCCTCGGCAAGCGGGACGCCACCGATGAGGAGGTGCTGGCGGCGGCGAAGGCGGCGCAGTGCGACGCCTTTGTATCCAGGCTGCCGGACGGCTACCATACCCTGATCGGGGAAAACGGCTCCCGGCTCTCCGGCGGCGAGCGGCAGCGCATCTCCATTGCCCGCGCCATCTTGAAGGACGCGCCGGTGATTTTGCTGGACGAGGCAACGGCCTCGCTGGACGTGGAAAACGAGACGGCGGTGCAGGCGGCGCTGTCCGGATTGATCAAGGATAAGACGGTGCTCATCATCGCGCACCGCATGCGTACCGTCATGAACGCCGATCAGATCGTCCTGCTCTCCGGCGGCCGCGTGGTTGAGATGGGCTCTCCCGCCGAGCTGCTGAAAAAGAACGGCCTGTTCCGCCACATGGCGCAGCTCCAGAGCGAGAGCATGGAGTGGACGGCGTAGAACGCTGCGAGATAAACAGAATTCCAAGTGCAATATTGGAAAACGAAGTGTCGAAAACAAGGAGGAGTTTATGAAAGAAACAAATAAATGGTCTGTCAGGGATGTGATCACCACGGTGCTGCTCTCCGCAGTGCTGATCGTGATCCAGCTCGTCGTCAATATGGTCTGCATGGCCAACGACTTTGTCAGCATGGTGCTGTCCGTGGGGATCACCATGTTCCTCTGCGCGCCGGTCTATATGCTCATGGTCAGCCGGATCGGAAAGCGTTTTGTGACGCTGATCTATATGACGATCCTCGGCGTGATTTTCCTGCTGATGGGCAACTGGTTCTTGCTCCCTTATTATGTTCTCGTGGGAATCCTCTGCGAGGCGATTCTCTGGAAGGAAGGCTCCTGCCAAAAACCGAAACAGCTGACTGCCGCCTGGACGGTGGCAAGCCTGCTGTACAACGGGGTCAATCTGCTGCCCATCTGGTTCTTCTGGGACACCTACTACGATTTTGCGCTGGCAAGCGGTATGGAGCAGAGCTACATCGATTCCTATGTGCGCTACTACACCTCTCCCGGCTGGCTGGCCTTTATTCTGCTGTTCACGACGCTGATGGGCTTTTTAGGCTGCATGGTGGGCAGCCGGCTGATCCGCAGGCATTTTCAGAAGGCCGGCGTTTTATGAGAGCGGACGCATCCTTTGCGGTGCCGGTCAAGCTGTGGGCGCTGCTGTGCGCCTTTGCCGGAGTGACCATCGGCGGGAATGTGCTGCTCACCTGCATCCTGACCGGCGGCGCACTTCTTTATCTCGTCCTGCAGCGGAGCTTCCGCCTTGCCGCGTCCTATGGCTGCTTTTATCTGCTGCTGGCGCTGCTGCTGTACGGCATCCGCTTCCACGGGCTGCACATGCCGGTTTTTTCGGAATTTTATGTTCTGATGTTCTGGAATCTGTCGCCGATCTTTCTGGTGTCATGGGATCTGATCACCACGCCGCCGGGGATGCTCTCCGCGTTCTTATCCCGCCTTCGTATGCCCACCCCGTTCATTCTCGGGCTTCTTGTGGTTTTTCGCTTCTTCCCTACCATGCGGACGGAGCTGAAAGGCGTAGGCAGGTCGATGAAAAACCGAGGGCTGACCGCGGCGGGGCAGCTGCTCGCACATCCCGTGCAGAGCATGGAATATGTGCTGGTTCCGTTTCTTCTTCGGGTATTGCAGCTCGCCGATCAGCTTTCCGTTTCCGCCGTTGCAAGAGGCGCGGAGCGTCCGGGCGTGCGCGGCAGCTATTATGAGAAAAGGGCCGGGGCGCGGGATTACATCGCGGCAGCCGCATGTGCGCTGGTCACGGCTTCCTATTTGGTTTTGGAAAGGAGCATGGCATGATCGAGCTTACACACGCCTCTTTTCAATACGAAAACTCGGACAGAGGCGTACAGGACATCTCCATTTTGGTAAAAAGTGGCGAATGCGTCGTGCTGACGGGGCTTTCCGGCTGCGGCAAGACCACCGTGACAAGGCTTGTCAACGGGCTTGCGCCGTCCTACTACCCCGGAGTTTTCAGCGGGAGCGTGAGGATAGACGGCAAGGACATATCAAGGCTTTCCACATGGGAGATCGGGCGTTTGGTGGGAAGCGTCTTTCAGGACCCCAAAAGCCAGTTCTTTTCCTCCGAGCTTGCCGGAGAGGTGGCCTTTCCCTGCGAGAATTATGGCCTGTCCGCCCGGGAGATACGGGAGAGGACGGACGCCGCCATAGAGGCATTGCAGCTGTCCCATTTGAAAGACAGGGCAGTTGACGCCCTCTCAAGCGGAGAAAAGCAGCGGGCGGCCATTGCGTCCGTATATGCCATGAAGCCAAAGGTCTTTGTGTGCGACGAGCCGACGGCCAACCTCGATGCCGCCGGGACGAGGCAGCTTGCGCAGACCCTCCGGCAGCTCAAGGAACAGGGCTTTACCCTGCTCATCGCGGAGCATAGGATTGACTGGCTGATGGGGATCGCAGACCGGTTTTTATATCTGCGAGACGGCAGAATAGCGGCCGAGTATACACCGGAGGATTTGCTCATCCTGCCGGAAGCAGACATCTTGGGTATGGGCCTGCGCTCTCCGCACGAGGGAAAGAGCCTTCCCGCTCCCTCCGTATTGGACGAAAGCCCTGCCGTCTTGAAGACAGCAGGGCTCTCGAAAAGAATACGCAAAGAAGTTATTTTTGAGGATATTTCGCTGTCCGTTCCAGAGGGCAAGGTGACCGCCATAACGGGGCAAAACGGCGCGGGGAAAACCACCCTTGCGCAGATCCTCTGCGGGCTGGCGAAGCAGACAAGGGGGCATATCCTGATAGACGGGAAAAAAGCAAGAACGGCAGTCCGGCGCAGGGAGATCTATTACTGCGGCAACGACACGTCAACGCAGTTCTTCACGGCAAGCGTGGCGGAGGAGCTGCTGCTGAATACCGAATTGACAGAAGAAAGCAAAGACCGGGCAAGGAACCTGCTCAAAGAGTTTGGGCTTTACGAGTACAGGGACGCGCACCCGTCTGCCCTGTCCGGCGGGCAGAAGCAGCGCCTTGCCATCGCCTGCGCCATCTTTTCCGGCCGCAGGATACTGATTCTTGATGAGCCCACCAGCGGCCTTGACGGGCGGAACATGCGCCTGATCGCAGAAAGGCTGAAAAGCGAAGCGCGGCATGGCAGAACCATTCTCGTGATCACCCACGACAGGGAGCTGATCGAGAACTGCTGCGATAACATTGTGGAGATTGCTGCATACCCTAACAATGTTTTGCACGGATATTTCCCTTCTTCATCGGCTTGATGAAGCTGTAGAAAAAGAGAGGTTCATCCTTGAATAAAGCACATTATAAAAAATCTATAATTGCACTGTTTGTCGTGTTGATGTATTTGCTAATATCGGTTGCGTTTGCCAAAATCTTACCATTAGCGGTGTTGCAAGATCTCACAAATTCCAATATAATAAGACGCATATTGTATGATGTTATTCAAGCTGCTGCTGCGATTCCTTTTGCAGCAACATATTTTCGCAGTGCAGATTTCAGGAAAACAGAGACACATTCCAAGTGGATACCTTGGGGGCTTATTGGCGTTTGTGCCACATTGGTAACAATCATTCTGCCCGAGAGGTTATACGCTTTCTGGTTTTACTTAATTATTGTTGGATGCGGAGAAGAATTTGTTTTTCGAGGTTATTTGCATCGAGAGTTGCGAAAAGCATTTAATTTCAAAGTATCCGTCATCTTGGGCGGATTAGTGTTTGGATTTGCACACGGATATTCATATTTTATGATACAGGGTGGAACAATTACCGGTATCCTTAGTGAGTTCGGTGGTGGCATTGTTGGAGCACTGGTGTTCTCGGCGATATACGAAAAGAGCAACTCAATAGGCTGGCCAATTTTGATTCACGCCTGTTTGGATTTTGTGGGGTATTTGATATAGGTTCGATTTTCGCAGATGAAATACTTTTCATTTACCATCATCTGATCTATATGCGGTGCGGTACAGCAACAAATGTTTCTTTAGATTGTTAGGTGGATGTCGATACAACCATCGCAGAGATGACCGGTTATCAGCTCTGCCGGCATCGGATCATTATAGAAAAAATCTGCCTACATGTCAGAAAAGAGGGAGGAAACAGGTGGAAGATAGAACTCGGCTAAACTCAGATACCGTCGTCATGCTTCGAACCGACTCGTATGAGATCCGGCTGATGCAAAATCCATATGATGCGGCGGTTGGGTGAGCCAAGGAAACAGGATCGGGAGTGATTACGCAGAAAATGCGCCATGCCACATTGCAGTAGTGGTACGGCGCATTTTTTAGTTATCGAGTCACATGACTGTCAGCCGAGTCCGTAGATCAGCAGTGAAATACCACAGGCGAGCAGACTGACTGCCGAGCCAATTAGGAGCTGCGGCAGGGTGTGGCGCGACAGCTTCAGCGAGGATCGATAGACCGCTGCGATCAGCAGCACGGACGGTATAATAAAAAGCGGATGAAGCTTCCAGGTCAGCAGAAACGCAGGAGCCGTTGTGCTGCAGGCATGGCCGCTTGCGTGCCACTTGAAAACGGTGTTGAGAATCAGCAGTGCTGCGATGGAAATGACATAGGAGAGGAAGAGAATGTGGACGAGCCAGGAGGACGGGGTCAGCATTGACCAGAGAAACCCGCACAGGTATCCGATGGCACTGCATACCAGCGCCGTGCTGCGCTGTCCCTTTCTCCGATCCTTTCCAATGCGGAATATCTCCCGTATAGGATATGCAGCCATGGGAATGAGCAGCAAAAACAACTCGCACAGGAGCAACTCCCGCAGTGTCAAAAGCTTCGCAGGGACATACATCAGAAACACTGTTATACCGATGACGATGGGTGGCAGGGTCAGAATGCGTACAATCAGATGAAAGATTCCGGCGCCTCTTCCCTTTTCATTGGTTGCGCCTGCTTTCATGACTCAAAGCCCAGCATAATCCCGCCGCGCTCGGCGTAATAGCTGCACAGTCCCCGCAGCGGATAGCTTCTCACATCTGCCTTCGGAAATCGCTGCCGAATCTCGGTGCAAAGCTCCAGCGTAAGTGCTGCATTCTGGCAATGCCCGATCCGGACCTTCCCGCCATTGTAGCCAAGCTCCTCCATTTCGCTCAGCACAAACTGCCGCGCTTTCCGAACCCCACGGCATTTTCCAAGCATCTCAAGCGTACCCTCGGCACTGGCCTGCCCGATGGCACGAATACCGAGGACGCTTGCCATCGTTGCGGCGAGCTTGCTGACACGGCCGTTCTGTGCAAGGTTGTGCATGGATTCCAATGCAAAAAGCAGGTGCGTATGGGTCTGATACGTATTCAATGCTTCGCATGCTTTATCAAAGTCCGCATGAGAACGCAGCTCATATAAAGCCCGTTCAATGAGAAGGGCGATTTCGGGTCCGGCGGAAAGAGAGTCCACAACATAGATGCGCCGGGTCGGGTTGCGTTCCTCACAATTCCTCTTTGCCACGCAGGCAGCATTATAACTGCCTGAAAGAGCGCTCGTAATGGTAAAAGCAATCACATTGCCGCTCTCGCCGAATGCGTTTTCCCAGTCTGCGATGTTCGGACACGCACTGTAGGAACGCCCCTTGGTGTCGCGGAGCGTACTGACCATCGCGTCAACATCAAGATTGGCGTCATCGTAAAACTCCTCGGCGTCAGTGCGTATTGAGAGCGGGACACTGACGAAGTCCGCTCCATCCAGTGTGAGAAGGTCGCAGCTGGAATCTGCAACGATACGAAACTGATTCATGGTGTGTCCTCCGAATAACAAAAGCATTTCATTCGATTTTGTAAATCGACACAGGAATTCTATCAGATTTTTATCACTCCGTCAACGGCTTTTAGAAAACCGATAAAAAGATTTTAAAAACCGTTGAAAGATTGAAGATACCCGTGTATAATGGCTGCATGGAAAAGGGAGTGAATAATATGATAGAGGCTATTGAGGGTTTTCGCTTACCGCGGTATGCACAGATTCCGAATGTCGGGCTTCATCTGGAGCAGGTGGTACGCTATGTCAACACACACCTTGCGCCGTTGGGGGAACCGGAATTGACAAGCTCCATGGTGAGCAATTACGTGAAGCAGGGACTGATCTCCTCCCCCATAAAAAAGTCATACACGGCGGAGCACCTTGCACGGCTCATGTTCATTGCCGTAGTCAAGCCCGTTGTCCCGTTGGAAGGGCTTCGAATGATGTTCAGTATACAGGGGGACAACTATACCCTTCCGATCGCATATGACTATTTTTGTGATGAGTTTGAGAATATGCTCGGCGCAGCGTTCGGCATAGCTCCCGCAAGAGATGGCCTTGGCGAGACACGATCCGACGCAAAAGATCTTCTCCGCAACACGATCGTAGCCACCGTCAACAAGGTCTATCTGGATCGGTATTTGGAAGAATATCAAAAGCAGCGGGAAAAAGCCCCAGATGAACAGCAAACATGATCGAGAATATTTCGCTACCTCGTTCCGCCAAAGGAGCTACACTACCTTGCAATGCTTGCGCGTCTATTCCTTGTGGACTTGCCGTTCGCAAGCAGCATAAAATGCTGTTCGCCGCCAGCAAGATTGAAAGCGAAAAACAGGAAATTGCAACAGTTAGACTAACTTGGATTTGTATTATGGTCAGTAGCTGTCAATTTGCTGTTCCATTGGATCAGTTGTTTGATCATTGCTGATAATGATTGGAAATGCAGGAAAAACCTAATGGAGGTCTTATGACAAAAAAGAAGAAAGAGAAAACGGCAAAAAACAAGGGACAATGGATTGCTTACGTGGTTTTCATACTGACCGGTGCTGCCTGCGGCATATTCGTCCCGATGTATACAGGTATGGCGGGGCAGCCTGAAAAAGGGATATTTTCGGATATTATGCCCTTTGTGCTGATGCTCATTGGTACATACGTCGCCATGCTAATCCAAATTGTTTTCCATGAGGCAGGGCATTTGATCTTTGGCCTGATGACCGGCTACCGCTTCAGCTCCTTTCGGATCGCAAATCTGATGTGGGTAAAGCTCGACGGCCGCATACAATTCAGAAAACTGCATATCGCCGGAACCGGCGGCCAATGCTTGATGATACCACCCGACTTGAAGGATGGGAAAATACCGGTAATGCTGTATAACTTCGGCGGTGCGATCATGAACCTAGTCACAGCCGTGCTTTGTGTGGGACTGTCTTTCCTCTGCTCCACCCGTTCGCTGGGCTGGACGATCCTGATGATCTTTTCGGTTATCGGACTGGCTTTTGCTCTGATAAACGGTCTGCCCATCAAAATGGGAGCGGTAAACAATGATGGAAAGAACGCGCTGGATCTTTCCCATAGTGAAGAAGCAACCCAGGCGCTCTGGATTCAGATGAAGGTAAATGAACAAATCTCAAAGGGACTTCGCTTAAAGGACATGCCTGATGAGTGGTTCAGAGTCCCCTCTGACGAGTCGATGAAAAACGGGCTCATAGCCACGATCGGCGTGTTGGCATGCAATCGGTTGATAGACCAGCAGCAGTTTGATGAAGCAGACACGCTGATGAAACGTCTTCTCTCCCAGCAAAATGGGATCGTTGGTTTATATCGCAATCTGATGGTATGCGATCAGATGGATGTGGAAATGATCTCGAAAAATCGAAAGGAAATCTTGGACGAAATGCGGACAAGGGATCAGATGAAGGTCATGAAGGCTATGAAAAAATACCCTTCAGTGCTGCGCACGGAATATGTGTATACACTGCTGGCTGAGCAGAACCCGAAGAAAGCAGAGAAGCTCATGGCGCAGTTTCGTCAATGCGCAAAATCCTATCCCTATCCCAGCGAGATCGAGGGTGAGAGCCAACTGATGACGCTTGCAAATGAGCGAATAACATCACAACAAGAATAAAGATCCGGAAAGCAAACCGGAATTCAATTAAATAGTGTCTACACAAGATCAGGTCAAAACAGTACACCAAATAGCAATGCAAC
>ERZ791611.123-NODE-123-length-89391-cov-13.746149_pt1 | contig 89391 bp, 88 predicted proteins | sample MGYA00510275_ERZ791611 | MGnify/ENA primary metagenome ERZ791611 (study PRJEB30046, sample SAMN00791912) | human gut metagenome | study: EMG produced TPA metagenomics assembly of the A metagenome-wide association study of gut microbiota in type 2...
GAAGTTAAGAAGTTAGTGGATTTAGAAAGTGTTCAATTTCATATTGCAATTTAAGTTAGTTATTGAAAATTATTCGCGAACAACCTTTACCGGCGATGTATAATCATACAAAGCTGCTACATCAGCACTTACATCGCTAGACTTAGCAGTGCTCGGTGCCTTGTCAGCCGGCTTCGTATCGTTAGCCGGCTTATTAGCACTTGGTGCTTTATCAGCTGGCTTAGATGTGCTCGGTGCTTTATCTTTGGACTGACTATCGCCCGCTTTATCACCAGACTTCGTGCCGTTAGCGTCCTTGTTAGCGCTGTTACCGTCTTTAGCCGTGCCATCCGTAGTCGTGGTGCTGTCCTTAGACGCATCCTTCTTATCAGCCGCCTTTTCAGCGTCTTGCTTTGCCTTTTCCTTCAAGGCTTTCGCATGTTCACGCTGCATTTTCGCAATGGCTTTATCGCGGTCTGCCGGGCTTACAATGTCCAACACAAACTGACCATCACCGCGAATGATGTAGTTTGTATCTACCTTCGATTCTTGGGGCTGTTTGTTGTCTTCCGGATTCGTTACGTCCGTAGCGCCTTTAGTCTTCGGCTTATCAACGCCACCAGGAATTGGCGCCGTCACTTCCGGATCTACCTTCGGTGTCGATACGGAATCATCATTGGTGTCCACCATGCTGACGCCGTTTTGTAAAATTTCAACGACGATTTGATTATTCGTATCCGTATTGCGTAAATCCTTGTAGAATTCGTCGAAGTCCTTGTAAGTCTTCAAGCGGCGAATAATCTCATCGGTTAAGTTATATTTCTGTTTTTCGATTAAGTACGGCAACGGTACAACGCCACCACCGCGAACTTCCAAGGTAACCTTGCCTAAAGGCTGATCCTTCGGCACGGTGTAGAACACTTCCTTGGTAATGGTGTCACCGCGGAACGGCTGCAAACGCACGTCCACTACAATGGTATCACCAGGAGCGGCTACGCCCGGCGTCAACGTCGCGTCGAGAATGTGAGCCGTTTCAGGCTTCTTCGTCACGTCAGCCGTAATCTGCATGTCCGCAATTTCGTAATCCTTAAAGCGGTTATTCATGAGCACGTCGATGATATTGTAAATTTCATCAACGCTCTTCAAGCTTACATTGTCGGCGGAATAGAACATATTGGTCCGACTCAACGGCTTAATGGTATTATCCCGCGGCGTTATGGTAATGTGAACCGTGGCGGTACCTTCACCGGTGCGGTCCAAGGTTTTGTTAAGGAAATTGTAAAATGACGTAGCCGCTAAGGTAGGCGTCATTTCACCGGCTTCTACCAGCTTCACGCCGGCTAAGCGCTCTTTACCTGTATCCAGGTCGCGAATGGCGATGCGAAGCGGAATGCCGTGGGCAATTTGACCGGACACACCGGCAATACCGGCGCCGCGATCTTCTGTCACTGTGCCAATTTCAGCGCCCATGGAGCCCATTTTGAAACCGGAATCGAGACTCTTCACAACGGTAAAAATGTACGCATTGTGCATGAAATAATCCATGGAGCCGCGCTTCAGGAACGGATGCCCAAAAGCTACGATATGCTGGCCGTCTACGTAAGTAACAGTACCAATAGCACCGAGCTTGAGATCACCATCGACTAAAAGAGCCGCTACCGAGCCGCCGGCCTTCAAAGGACGGGCTACATTATCGCCATCGGCAGCCGCCGTATCATAGGTGGAATAACCATACTGCGGTAGCTTCGATTTCATGTACGCCAAAGAATCACTGTCAAAGCCCATAGCCATCAACGGCGTGCCCAACGGAATGAGCTTGTCGTCGCGCCACGGATTGGCTAGGTTCTTCTCATAAGGAATGTTCCACAGCTTAACCATATCTTCAATCGGGGTAATCATGCCAATAGTGCCATCAGCAAAACCCCAGCCATAGGCTACGGCGCCTACGAGCTTACCATCGATATAAACGGGACTCCCGCTCATGCCGTGCACGATACCACCGGTTTCATCGATTACCGGACCGGAAAACTTCGCCAAAATCAAATCGCCGGACGGTCCACGATCGCGCATTACGCCCAATACCTTTACGTTAAACGACGAAATGGTATCGCCGCTGACCACTGTATCCGCATGTCCTTCCATGCCGGTTCGCACGTCGTTGACAGGCATGAAGTCTATAGCTTCAGCCGATGTCGTTGCGACGGACCAACAAAAAAGGAGCGCCAGTACTCCTTTTAAATACCGGCGCGATGAACGAAATCCTTTCATTCATATCTCCTTTCTGTTACTGTGTCTGATGTACTTCACTGCTTTGGGCCGTAAATCTGCGCTAACGGCTAGCTTTACCTACCCTCAGTATACAAGCCTAGACTATTTACCGGAAACTACGGCCACAACCTGACCCGGTTTCACAGCGTCACCAGCCTGTACCGATACGGACTTAACAACGCCATCAACAGTTGCACGAGCAGCTGCGATAGGACCAGTCAAGGACTGTACCGTTACTAATGTATCGCCTTCCTTAACGGCTGTACCTACGGCTACAACCGACAAGGTTTTACCCGTTAAAACAGACGTCTGGCTAACATCGGCTGCCGAAGCCGTTGCTACAGCACCAATGCTCAATACAGCACCAAGTACCATCGGAACAATTTTACGTAAATACTGTTTCATATCCACACGCCTCCTTTCTTCTCATAGCTTATTATAACACACTTACGTTTATCATGGGAATATTAGTATTTGTCGATATCTTGACGGGATGCCATCGTACCATTCATGAATATACTGGCCGGCGTACATATCAACGGCGCCTTGGTTTGGTAATTCAATGCCGTCAACAGCACCTAAGGTGCGCAGCATGTACGTCCCTTCCCCGGAGGTAACTCCAATAGAGCCGGGGCGTCCCGCGTCGATAGCTAAGATAATCAAGCTACCGTCAGACATAACGCCTAAATAGGTACGCGCCTTTTGAACGCCGTCATCAGGATTCATAGCGGCGCCGTTTTGTAACACTGCTTTGCCGCCATCATAAATCGCCGCATCGCTGGACCGAATCGTCGCAATAGGCTGTAGCACCGAAATCGGCACCGTAGAGCCAACCACTACATTTTCAAGGACCTTCGCCATGGTGCCGTGGCCGGATAATACAAATTCACCGGTTCGCAGCGGCGAGTTGTTTTGACCGACCGCCACTACCGTATTGTTGCGGATTGTTATTTCACGGCCATAAATATTGGTCCTGGTCGATGCGCCATAGGTGGGCGTATAGAGAATCAAATTATTGACGGAACGCACGCGATTCACTCCTGTAATCGGGTATGTCTGGCCATTAATGGTGGCTTGCACCGACGGATTAGCGAATTTAATGCTATAGCCGCTACCAGGAACATAGCGAAGCTGGGCTTGCGTTTCTACCTGCGCCGCTGTAGGACCGGCCGTCACCGTCGATGGCGTCGGCGCCCCGGTGACCGCTTCAAGGCCTACGGATGCTGCAAAGGAACCTTGCACATCGCTTATAGCCTTCCCTTCACTGCCTGCATCGCCAATACGCATAGGCTGATTGGACGCTGCCGTAATGATGGACGCCTTCAAACGACCTTGTTCGCCAGCCGTATCCCAACTGGTAAATGACAAGCCTGGCTTAATGTCTCGTGTAATCTTCTGATCATAGTTAGTAAACAAATCCACCACCAAGCGGTCCGGATTTGTCATAGTAAATACGTGATTCTTAACGCTTTGATCCGCCGTTACGGTTACAGCAACGGTATTATCGCCACTGCTGATGCCGATGCCGGACAAAACGCCTGTATCTTGTCTGTTATATTTTACAGGGCCGCTAATACGGTTCGTCGTGCCTGGCAACACCAATTTTAACTGATGGGTAGAGTCACTATAGGTGGAACTCCAACCATCCGGCAAGCCTTGCACATCCATAACGACGCGGGTGTGCCCCACTTCGTTAGTCGCGCGGATGCCTTCCAAATCTGCTGCCTGTGCCGAAGAGATCATACTTGCTAAACCCATGGCCGATACGACGGCCCACACTTGCTTCCAATGTGCTTTCATAATCTCCTCCGTCTATTTTTAACTTCCTCTGAAATAACTATAACATATTTATCTAAAGTTGTCGTGAAATTTCAAACAGCAAAAAAGGACCCACTCGTAGTGAGTAAGTCCCTTTGTGTGCTATTGTAATTCCACTAAACTGTCTTGGAATTTATCCATTTCTTTAAGGGCACGGCCTGTGCCAATGATAACGGAGTAGCGCGGATTATCTACGATGTACGCTGCAATTCCGGTTACCCGTGAAATAACGCGGTCAAAGCCGTCTAGCAAGGCGCCGCCACCGGTAAGAATAATACCGTGGTCCACAATTTCCGCCACCAATTCCGGCGGTGTTTTCTCCAATATATCCTTAATGCCTTCTATGATTAAATTCATAGGACGTTCCAAGGCTTTTTGCACGTCTTTAGAGGTAATCGTAATGGCTTTCGGCAAACCGCTTACCGTATCACGACCGCGTACGATCATCTCGCCACCAACGGCGCGACGGTCCACAGTACCGATACCAATCTTCACATCTTCAGCGGTGCGCTGACCGATGAGAAGCTTCTTGCGGCGCTTCATGTACCCTACGATAGCATCGTCGAAGCGGTCCCCGCCAACGCGGAGCGATTCACTTACTACGATACCGGTCGGACATAACACGGCAATATCCGTGGTGCCACCACCAATATCGACAACCATAGCACCGGCTGCTTGCGCCTTATCGAGGCCTGTACCTAAGGCCGCTGCCAAAGGTTCTTCGATAAGAACGGTTTTGCGAGCACCGGTTTGCAATACCGCTTCAATAACGGCACGCTTTTCAACCGGCGTTACTCCAGACGGTACGCATACGACAATCCGAGGCTTAAAGATCTTCGAGCCCGGCAAAACACTTTTAATGTAATACCGCAGCATAAATTCCGTCGTATCGTAATCAGCGATTACCCCATCCTGTAACGGACGGATAACCTCGATATCCTCCGGCGTACGGCCAATCATGGCCCGCGCTTCTTCGCCAACAGCGACAACCTCATGGGTTTTCGTGTTGCACGCTACACAACCAGGCTCATCCAATACGATGCCTTTACCTTTAACGTAAATCAGCACATTGGTTGTACCTAAGTCGATGCCTACATCATAGGCCCATAACAGGGCAAGACGTTCGAAAAAGGAAGGCGCACGGCGGTCCTTCTTCACTTGCTCTGCCTTAGCTTGCTCTGCTTTAGCGGATGTTACGGCAATGGGCTCCGTACTTTTCTTACGGCGCTCCGCACGCTTGCGATCCACATCGGCACGAGTGACTTTTTTCTTATTCGTCCACCCGAACAATGTCTGCACCTAATCCTTTCAGCTTGCCTACCAGGTCGTCGTAACCACGGTCGATGTGCGACAGCTGGGTCACACGGGTTTCGCCGTCAGCAGCCAAACCGGCACATACTAAAGCTGCTCCGGCACGCAAGTCAGTGGCGCGCACTTCAGCACCATGAAGACGAGCTACACCATCAACGATGGCACGGCGTTCTTCGATGCGAATCTGCGCTCCCATTTTCTTCAATTCATCAACATGCATGAACCGGTTTTCAAATACCGTTTCCATAATGGTACTGGTACCTTCGGCAACGGTAGTTAATGCCATAAACTGTGCCTGCATATCCGTCGGAAAGCCCGGATACGGCAAGGTCTTAATGTCAGCAGCTTTTAAATGGCCATCGGATACGACGCGAATACCGTCCACGTCTTCCTGTACCGTAACGCCTGCTTCTTTAAGCTTTGCCACTACAGGTTTCAAATGCTCAGACAACGCATTTTCCACATATACGTCACCGCCGGCCATAGCCGCTGCGATTAAATACGTACCTGCTTCAATGCGGTCAGGAATAACCGTATGCGCTGCACCTTTTAATTCCGGCACACCTTCAATACGGATAATATTTGTACCGGCACCGCGAATGTTAGCACCCATACTGTTCAAGTACGTTACTAAGTCAACGATTTCCGGTTCTTCTGCAGCATTTTCAATAATGGTCTTACCTTCCGCCATGGACGCTGCCATAATGACATTTTCCGTAGCCCCTACGCTCGGGAAGTCCATGTAAATCTGGTTGCCCTTTAAGCCATTGGGAGCAACTGCTTCCACATAGCCGTCACCAACTTCGATTGTAGCACCTAATGCTTCAAAAGCTTTTAAGTGCAAATCGATAGGACGACTGCCAATAGCGCAACCGCCAGGTAAGGAAATGCGAGCACGTCCGCGACGAGCCAACAAAGGACCCATTACGAGAAAGGACGCACGCATGCGGCGCACCAATTCGTACGGTGCTTCCGTTGCTGTAATATTGCTCGCATCAAATATAATTTCCTGATCATTGGCTTCGTGGGTAACCTTTACACCTAACGAAGCGATAACCTCACAGATAGTATGTACATCTTCCAAATGAGGCACATCGATTAAGCGACTCGGCGTCGATGCCAACATCGTAGCCGCAATAATCGGTAATACCGCATTCTTTGCGCTGCTCACGCGCACACGACCGTTCAGCGGTTTGCCGCCTTTTATGATGAGCTTTTCCAACCAAATTCCTCCCATAGCACAATGTATGTCAAGTCGAACTATTCACGATTTTTATGAACGCTACTCTACAGTATACTATTAAACGACCGCTTTCATCAAGTACACGCCGAACGGTTTTTACTATCTAGCCTTCATCGATTTCAATTTGCGATCCAGGCGGTGAATCGTATCTACGAAACGAACCGTCCCTGTTTTGTAACGCATAACTACGGATTCGGTGCGTGCACCGCCTGCAAAGTATTTAATGCCGTTAAGGATATTACCTTCCGTAATAGCCGTAGCGGAGAAAATAACATCATCGCCATGAACGAGGTCATCAATGGTCAATACCTTGTTCAAATCCGTAATGCCCATAGCGTGGCAACGACGAACTTCTTCGTCATTTTCCGGCAACAAGCGAGCTTGCATGTCGCCACCGGTACATTTCAAAGCAGCAGCCGCCAATACACCTTCCGGTGCACCGCCGGTACCGATTACCATGTGAACGCCGGAACCTTCCAAGCCACATTCCATAGCCGGGTTAACGTCGCCGTCAGTGATCAAACGAATACGAGCGCCTGCTTCGCGGCATTCGCGCATAATCTGTTCATGACGCGGACGATCCAACATAACAACGGTCAAATCATCAATACCGCGTTCCATTTTTTCAGCTACGCGGCGTAAGTTTTCCGTTACACTTTCGTTGAGGTCAATAACCCCTTTGGCACGAGGACCAACACAAAGCTTCTGCATGTACATATCCGGTGCATGCAACAAACCGCCACGTGGAGCAATAGCCAATACGGCAATAGCGCCGTGCTGCCCTTTGGCGATCAAATTCGTACCTTCAATAGGATCGACGGCAATGTCTACAGCTTCTCCGCCAGCACCGACTTCTTCACCAATGTACAACATCGGCGCTTCGTCGATTTCCCCTTCACCGATAACTACGGTACCGGAAATAGGTACTGTATCAAAGGTCTGACGCATAGCGTCTACGGCTAACTGATCGGCACCGTCTTTTTCACCGCGACCCATTAAACGACCACTACGCAAAGCTGCTGCTTCCGTTACTCGTACAAATTCCAAAGCTAATGTTCGATCCACAAGTATTCCTCCTTAATTTGCCCGGCCCTACACCGAGCTGACATCGGGTGCTAAATGCACCGCTGGGCACTTATTTGTTGGCTGCTTCCCAGTCGGCTAAGAATCTAGCCAGGCCCGCATCCGTCAACGGATGTTTCATCGAAGCCGTTAACACTTTAAAAGGAACCGTAGCAATGTGGGCACCTGCCTTGGCACATTGTGTCATATGCATCGGCGTACGCACGCTGGCGGCGATAATTTCCGTTTTAATATCGTGTACCATAAAGATTTCTGCAATATCTTCGATTAAGGTAATGCCGTCCATGCTAATGTCGTCAATACGACCTACGAAGGGGCTAACAAAGGTAGCGCCTGCGCGTGCTGCTAAGAGAGCCTGGTTGGCAGAGAAAATCAAAGTTACATTCGTCTTAATGCCTTCCTTAGACAAAACGGCTACGGCTTTTAAGCCTTCCGGAGTCATCGGAACTTTGATAACTACGTTGCTGCCGAGCTTAACCAATTCATGGGCTTCGGCAATCATTTCAGGAGCCGTCGTCGCAATAACTTCGGCGCTAACCGGGCCATCTACGAGGTCGGCAATCTGCTTGATAACTTCTTTTAAATCGCGTTTTTCTTTTACGATCAAGGACGGGTTCGTCGTAACACCGGCTACAAAGCCCATTTCGTAAGCTGTTTTGATTTCATCAAAGTTAGCAGTGTCGATAAAGATTTTCATAGGAACTCCTTTCCATAATCCAAGTCTTTACATTATTTAACAGGTTTAATTACTTCCAAACCACCCATGTAAGGTACTAATACCTTCGGTACGATTACAGAGCCGTCAGCCTGCTGGTTGTTTTCTAAGATAGCAGCTACCGTACGGCCTACTGCCAAGCCGGAGCCATTCAATGTATGTACGAATTCCGGTTTGCCCTTCGGTTCGCGACGGAATTTAATGTTAGCACGGCGTGCCTGGAAGTCCGTCATGTTGGAGCAAGACGAAATTTCGCGGTAGCAATCCTGTGCCGGCATCCAAACTTCTACGTCGTAGGTCTTAGCGGAGCCGAAGCCGATATCGCCGGTGCAAAGCGTAATAACGCGATGCGGCAATTCCAATAAACGCAATACTTCTTCAGCATTGTCGGTCAATTTTTCCAATTCGTCATAGGACGTTTCCGGATCTACGTATTTAACCATTTCAACCTTGTTGAACTGATGCTGACGGATAAGACCACGAGTATCGCGGCCCGCAGAACCAGCTTCAGCACGGAAGCAAGCGGTAAAGGCCGTGTAGTATTTCGGCAAGTCTTCAATGCTCAAAATTTCGCCACTGTGGAAGTTCGTCAACGTAACTTCAGCAGTCGGAATCAAGAAATAATCAAGGCCTTCCAATTTGTACATGTCTTCAGCGAATTTCGGCAATTGCCCAGTGTTCGTCAAGGTCTGACGCGTTACCATGTACGGCGTCATCATTTCCGTATAACCCTGTTTATCTACATGCAGGTCAATCATGAAGTTAATCAAGGCACGTTCCAAACGGGCACCAGCGCCTTTGTAGAACGTAAAACGAGCGCCACTTTCCTTAACGGCACTTTCGAAATCGAGGATATCGAGGGATTCACCTAAATCCCAGTGTGCCTGAATCGGGAAATCAAAGTTACGCGGCGTACCCCAACGACGCTTTTCCGGGTTGTCATTTTCGTCATTGCCAACCGGTACGGACGCATCGCACATGTTCGGTAAACGTAAGGCAATGTCCATCAAGGCATTTTCCGTTTCACGCAATTTTTCGTCCAAAGCAGCGATGTCATCGCCTACTTTTTTCATCTGAGCGATTTTGTCATCGGCGTTCTGTTTGTTGCGTTTCAAGGCGCTGATTTCAGCCGTTACTGCATTGCGCTGTGCTTTGAGCTGTTCACCTTCCTGGATGATATCCTTACGTTCATCGTAAAGCTTAACGTAAGCAGCTACGTCGCCTTCCGTGTGGCGATTTTCCAGATTTTTACGAACAGCGTCCGCATTTTCTCTTACAAATCGTAAATCTAACATACATATGACCCCACATTCAATTAATAGCGGTCCTACGACCGTCTTGTATTGTAATTACACTTCATCATACCATATTTAGGGAATTTTTCATATATGATATATCAAATACACTAGGGCAAAATGCCTAAGTGCTGCAATAAAATTTTAGCGCCAATGCCGATAAGCACCAAACCGCCAAAAATTTCCACCTTGCCGGCCAGTAATTTAGCCAGCTGGCGACCTAAGAAAATCCCCAATAAAGAAATGATAAAAGTGATGATACCAATCAAAGACGATGCCCACGTTACGTTCACATCCAAGAATGCCAACGTAAGACCAATGGCCAACGCATCAATGCTGGTGGCGAGGGCAAGCATCATCATTTCACGCCACGATAAAAAGAGACAGAAATCGTCGTCATCGCTATGCTTGCGCGATTCCCGAATCATGGCGAAGCCTAAATAACCTAAAATAGCAAAGATAATCCAATGGTCGTAAGCATTGATAAAGTTCGCAAAACGAGAGCCTACGAGCCAGCCGATTAACGGCATGAGCATCTGAAACAAGCCGAACAAAAACGGCAACACAAGCTTCTTGTATTGCTCGCTTGGGCCAATGCACGGTCCTTTGGCTACGGACACGGCAAAGGCATCCGTTGCTAACCCTACCGCAATCAAAAAAATTTCAAACATCGACATCAAATACTCACTCCGTTTTCTCGTCGTAATACCTATTACCTGTATTCAATTTAATCCTCAATATTTAATTTATTCATCCATAGCCAACAGCGAATACGCTTCGCGGTTCATGGTCGCCACCGCCGTGGTATCCACCGTCCGCTGCAGCTCTTCGCTTAAGGCCCGCTTCACTTTGTCTGTAAAATAACGAACCACATCCGGGTGAGCCTCTACCATGATGCCGGTCTTCAAACGACCGGCACGGCATAGCTCCCGAAGTCGCCGAATAATTTGTAAATACACCGTTTCCGCCGACAGCAGGTACCCTGTGCCGCCACATCGTTCACAAGGATCAAACAAAATTGTTTGCGCCCCCCGACGTTCTCGCTTACGAGTTAGCTCCACAAGGCCTAACGGCGTAATGCCGCACACCACGGTCTTCACCGGGTCCTGTCGTACTAGACTGGTCAAATAGGACAGCAATTCTTCTTGCTGTTCCTTCTTCGGCAAATCGATGAAGTCGCACACAATAATGCCGCCAATGTCGCGGAGCCGCAGCTGTCTAGCTACCATGCGCGCCGCTTCAAAATTCACCTGTTTCGCCGTTTCCACCGCATTACCGGTTCGCCCTGTGAAATGACCGGAATTTACGTCTATGACCGTCAACGCTTCGGTGCGGTCAATTTGCAGGAACCCACCAGACGGTAGGTCCACGTGAGAATTGATGATAAGCGCTTCCAGTTGCGTTTCAATGCCAAATTCCTTGAACACCGGTTCCGGACCGTCGTGAAGTACGGCACGAACACCGGAAATCTTCGTAGAACCAATGAGTTCTACGAGGCGCTGATAGGCGTCATCATCATCGACGATGATTTCTTCAATGCCGGGTCGCACATAATCGCGAATAACCCGAAGCCAGAAGTCCGCATCACCGTAAATTTCCTTGCCATTTTTCGCTACTTGGTACCGCTTTTGCAATTGGCACCACGTTTGCCACAGAAACTCCATATCTGCCGCTACTTCATCAGGCGAAGCCACCGCAGCGGCCGTACGAAGGATAAAGCCACACCCCTTATCGGTGTAAGGCTGAGCCATCGCCGTTAAGCGCTGGCGCACCTTCGTGTCCGTAATGCGCTTGGAAATGTGAATGCCCGTTGAGTACGGCAAGAGCACCATAAAGCGCCCGGCTAAGCTAATATCGGCACTTACCTTTGCCGATTTTCCCAGCATTTCTTCCTTAATCACCTGTACCATCAAGTTTTCCCCTACATGGACTTTTTCTAAGGAAGCGGGCTTCTTACCGCGCCGTAAATCCAGGTACGCGTTTTGCCCTAAGCCGATATCGACGAAGGCGGCCGCCATACCAGGCAACACATTGCGCACAACGCCTTTATAAATATGCTGTGCAGTTTGCTCATTGTCCGGCCGGTAATATAAGGCATCAACGACTTCGCCGCCGTCATCTAAAACGGCAAGGCGAATTTCTTCGGCCATTACATTGGCTACGATTCGCTTCAACGGCATAGGCACGCTCCTTTCTTTACACTTCACTAGGTATCACACCGTAATACCAACTATGAACGACACATTGTCGCCTTACAACTATTCGCATTCCAACGGCGTTTTAGTCTCACCGTCTTCTACAACATAAATGCCCTTGCGGTGCACTTCGTAGCTTTCCGTTACGGGCCAATTCCATTTATCACGGCCAAAGAGCCACAATTCACCAGGCTTCATGGTACCGGACGGATAAATACCGATGCCCATAGTCACCGTAACCGTACCATCGTCATTCTTCTTCGCCGTCAACGGATTGTACACGAATTCTTTAACGTTAATGATACGCGTCTTCTTCGGTGTTACCTTTTCAAAATCAATTTGTTCCGCTTCATTGATGGGCTTCAGAAGTTCATCCCAATCCGCATCAGCCGTGACGGGGCCCGTCACTTCGTAAACGGCGTAATTGCAGATAGCCATCATTTTACGAACCTTATCGGGCATAACGCGACCAGCCGTTACTTCCAATCCCGGCGGCGCCACCGCATTAAGGCGTTTTGCCACATCGGCAACAGTTACATCTTCAAAAAGCTCCAAATCGGCATATTCCGCTTCCGCCGTAATCCCCAACGCCAAAGCCGAGGAAAAGCTAATCTTCATGTGCGGATTGAAGCCTTCGGAGTACATCATCGGCAGGTCGGCACGTCGAATCATACGCATAACCGCCTGAGCATAATCAAGATGAGATAAAAAGCGAAGGCCCTCACCTTTCCGTAAGGCCAAACGTAACCTTGTCAACGCGTCCACCCTCCTTATAGTCAATAATTGCCGTATCTAACGCCGGACATACATTACAACCATTGCAAGGCAAGCGGCGGCAGTCACGTGTCAAATCGGCAGAAACGGCACGCTGCCATTCCTGTTTTAAATATGTTTTGCTTACTTCGTCGTCCAAATGGTCCCACGGCAACGGTTCATCAAAGGAACGATCGCGGCATGCGTAGTAATCCGGATCAACGCCGGTATTCTTGAAGGCTTGCATCCATTTTTCCAAGGAGAAAAATTCCGTCCAGCCATCGAATTTACAGCCTAACTTCCAAGCTTCCACCAATACCGGTGCCAAGCGACGATCACCGCGTGCAAACACGGCTTCTAAATAGCCGGTAGCCCCATCGTGGTAGTGATAGGAAATGTTGCGGTTCTTAATAAGACTCTTCAAGTACTGCTGTTTGCGGTGAATTTCTTCTACCTTCTGCTGACCATACCACTGGTACGGCGTGTGGCTCTTTGGCACGAAGAAGGACACCGACACCGTAACGCTACCGTTGCGCTTGCCTGTGATTTCACGGTGCAAATCCAATACCTTGTACGCCAAATCGGCAATGCCCGCTACGTCTTCGTCCGTTTCCGTCGGTAAGCCCATCATGAAGTACAGCTTCACCGTATGCCAACCGGATTTGAACGCACTGGTACAAGCAGCCATCAAGTCTTCTTCGCTAACGCCTTTGTTGATAACGTCGCGCATGCGCTGGGAGCCCGCTTCCGGCGCAAAGGTTAAACCGCTCTTGCGAACCTGCTGCACCTTCTTGGCAATATCGATAGAAAACGCGTCAATACGAAGAGACGGCAAGCTAACGCTCACTTTTTTATCCTTGAATTCCGCCATGAGAAGGTCCACTAGCTCCGGTAACTTCGAATAGTCTGCCGAGCTTAAGGACATGAGGGAAATTTCATTGTAACCGGTGTTGGCGATAATCTCTTTCGCCAGCTGTGCCAACCGTTCCGGCGTGCGTTCACGAACCGGACGATACAACATGCCGGCCTGGCAGAAGCGACAGCCACGGGTACAACCGCGGAATAATTCTAACACAGCACGGTCGTGAACAACGTCCAAATAGGGCACAACCGGCTTTGTCGGATAGAAGGAATGCTCCATATCCTCGATGATGCGCTTCGTAATCTTCGCCGGTGCTTCTGGTACCTTCGGCGTAATGCTTTTGAAATCACCAGCCTCCGTGTACGCTACGTCGTAAAGAGCCGGCACATAGGTGCCAGGAATCTGGGCTACACGGCGCAAGAACGCATCCTTGCCACCAGGGAAGCCGTTAGCTTTGAACTCTTTGTACAAGTCCACGAATTCGTTAATCCATTCTTCGGACTCGCCGATGGACACGATATCCACAAAGTCTGCAATAGGTTCAATATTATACGCACAAGGACCGCCGGCAATTATAAGCGGGTGGTCCAAATTACGATCCTTACTATAGAAAGGAATGCCGGCTAAATCCAGCATATTCAAAATATTGGTATAGCTCATTTCATATTGGAGCGTAAAACCAAGAATGTCAAAATCAGCAGCCGGCGTTTTGGTCTCTAAGGAAAAGAGCGGAATCTTGCGATTGCGCATTTCTGTTTCCATGTCGTGCCATGGCGCAAAAACACGTTCTGCCGCCACATCAGGCCGTTCATTTAACAAGGCATACAAAATTTTGATGCCTAAATGGCTCATACTAACTTCATACACATCAGGGAATGCCAAGCCTACTGTAACGTCGACGTCAGCGTGGTTCTTTACAACGCTGTTCCATTCGCCACCAGTATAGCGCGCCGGTTTCTGCACATGCTGCAACCAGCCGGTATCCAATTGAATCATAGGACCTCCTATTTTTAGAACATGAGTTTCTTACGATGAAGCGCTATATTGAGCAAAAGCCCAATACTTATCATATTCGTCGTCAACGCGCTGACCCCGTAGCTGATAAAGGGCAACGGAATCCCCGTAACCGGCATGATACCTGTGGTCATACCAACGTTGATGAGCACCTGGAAACCAATCATGGAACCAATGCCCGTCGCGAGAAGCATGCCATAGGTGTCACCGGCCGTACGAGCGATGACGATACTGCGATAAATCAAGATAAACAGTAAAATTAAAACAAACACGCAGCCAACAAAGCCTAATTCTTCGCCAATTACGGAGAAGATAAAGTCCGTGTGATTTTCCGGCAAGAAGTTCAACTGACTCTGGGTACCATTGAACAAGCCTTTACCTAAAATCAAGCCGGACCCAATGGCAATCTTTGACTGAATGATGTGATAACCGGCACCAAAGGGGTCGATATTCGGGTTCAAGAACACCAAAATACGCTGTTTCTGATATTCCTTCAAGACGAACCAACCAAGCGGTGCCAATACGACTAAAACGCCAACGATAATGCTAACTAAACGCATGCGAATGTTAGCTACAAAAAGCATGCCACATAAAATGGCCATATATACCAACGAAGTACCTAAGTCAGGCTGTTTAAATACCAGCAAAGCCGGCACACCGACGAAGAGTACAATCGGTACTAACGATTTAAAGGTGTTCAGCTTATCGACGCGATTTTCCATCATCTTCGCCATACTGATAATCATGAGCAGCTTCGTAAATTCGGACGGCTGCAAGGTAATGGGCCCGATTTGAATCCAACGCTGAGCCCCTAAGGCCGAAGTACCGACGAACATAACCGCCAGCAACAGCAACAGCGTTACGATGTATAATGGGCGGCCCCAAGACCTAAGCCGACGATAGTCAAAGAACTGCATAACTACGACGATAACCGCGTTAATGCCGAAAAAGAGTAACTGCTTACTTACAAGGTCTGTAAGCTGTAAGCCGTCTTTATTAACATGAGTTGCACTGCCGATAACGGTAACGCCGACAGCTACGAGGAGAACGGTACACAAGACGATTGTCCAGTCCCAATCTCGCATAATTCTACGCCACATATTTGCCTCCTACCGTAATCGATGACGCCAAGGACTGTTGCGACGATGGCGCAACAAGCCGGCTAAACCTTTTTTAGCACTTTCTGTAACCGCTGAAAGCATCGACTGCATAGGTGCCTTAGGCTGTACCGAAGCTGCATAGGCGTCCCAATGAGCCAGCAGTTCTTCTTCCGGTACCGGTTCTTCTGTTTCTAAATAGGTAACCAAATCAGCCATTTGCGATGCAAATGGTCCATCGGTTAATTGATGAAGCGCGCCTTGCTGCGCCGCCGTTATTACTTCCGTGCGGTACGGCAAAATAGCCCCTACCCTTTCGGCCTGTAAGGCACTCAAGGCTTCCGGCACGGATAACTCCGCTTCACCGGCGCCGACGCTATTAACAACTACGGCATAGTTAAAGCGGCGCTGTTCATGGCACAGCTGCATAACGCGTTGGGCATCGCGAATAGCGACCCACAAAGGCGCGGTCACTAAGAGCATTTCATCAGCAGCGCGCAATACCGCTTCATTGCCGCGACCAATACCGGCCGGTGCATCAACGATAATGTATTCATAGCGCGGGGACAAACGACGGAGCAGCTTACCATAACCCTTGCGACCCAAATCTTCCCACCGACGACTTTGGCTGGCCGGCAAGAAGTCAAGATTAGGCGCAACATTTAAAATGGCATGGTCCGCATCACAGCGTTCCTTCCATACGTCTACGGCATCAAAGAGAATGTCATTTTCTTGGCCTAATACGAGGTCCAAATCGCGCAAGCCTAAATCACCGTCGGCTACGAGAACCTGATGTCCCTTAGCCGCCAAGGCGGCACCGACGCAGGCAGTAACCGTCGTCTTACCGACGCCGCCCTTACCGGATATGACAGCTATGATTTTATTCATGGCGATTCTCCTCTCTATTGACCGTTCGTAGACGATGAACTATTGGATGTGTCCGTGTTACCGGACGAATTAGAACTATTGGCACTATTGCTATTAGCATTGGAGCCATTAGCGTTATTGTTATTCGATGCGTTCGGATCTGGTGGCGGTGTTACGTGGAAGTATTCGTTCAACATATCACGTACGATAGGACCGGCGGAACCGGCACCGAAGCTACCGTGTTCTACGACGGCAACGATAACGATACGCGGTTTGTCATACGGTGCGTACGCAATAAACCAACCATGTTCCGTGCCGGCACCGGTTTCGGCCGTACCGGTTTTACCGGCTACCTGAATCGGCATGTCTTTGAACAAGTCACCGGCCGTACCGCCTTCAGCGGTAACGTCATGCAAGCCGTTGCGGATAATATCCATAACGCTTTTCGAAATCTGCAAGACACCAACCTTCTTCGGTCCGAAGATTTCAGCCGGTGTGCCGTCAGCATTATCAATGCGGCTTACTACATAAGGCTGGTAGCGAATACCACCGTTAGCAACTTCAGATAACAATACAGCCATCTGAATCGGTGTTACCAACGTAAAGGACTGACCAATAGCGGCGTCAAAGGTTTCCCCTAAGTACCAGTCTTGGTTAAATACTTTACGCTTATATTCAGGGCTAGCAATGTTACCGGACGCTTCACCGCGCAGGTTAATGCCCGTTTTTTCACCTAAGCCATAAAGCTTAGCAAATTTATCGAGGTTGTCGATACCAACACGACGACCCATTTCATAGAAATATACGTTATCCGACTTTGCCAAGGCGGTGTTGAAATCAATCCACCCTAAGGCTTCACCGGATGCATTTCGCTTATCGATTAACCAGTGGCGACCACTATCGAAGATCATTTCGCCGGGCGTAACCTTTTTAAGTTCCAATGCTGCAGAACCGGTTACGATTTTAAACGGCGACCCTGGCGGGTACTGACCGGCAATAACCTTGTTATCAAAAGGATGGTTCGGGTCATTGTTGAGCTGAGTCCACTGCGCTGACGTAATGCCGCGAGCAAACCAGTTCGGATTGAATTCCGGCGAGCTAACCATAGCTAAAATAGCACCGGTATTCGGATCCATAGCTACAACGGCTGCACCGGTAGCCGGAATGCCTTGGGAATGAAGGGCCGCCAACTGGTCCTTAACGGCTTTTTCAGCTGCTTTTTGCAACGGCAAGTCGATGGTCAAATGAATATCACGGCCCGGAACGGTATCCTTACGGCCTACTTCGGCGACCGGACGACCGGCAGCGTCAACTTCTACCTGACGACCACCGTCGGTACCGCGCAATACATTATCATATAAACGTTCAAGACCGGCACGACCTAAAATCGTACCAGGACCAACGTTCGTATCCCCTTGCGCCTTCATGGCATTCAATTCGTCTTCGCTCACTTCGCCTACATAGCCAAAGAGCTGCGACGCCATGGTGTTATACGGGTAGTAGCGCAACGGTTCTACGTCAACGGAAATACCCGGCAATTCATGCTGATGTTCTTCTACATTGGTTACAATGTCCATAGGCACGTCGTTAGCCAAGCGAATCGGCTCGTAACCACCTTTGTGCGCTGCAATCTTAGCCTTAATATCATCAGGCTTCATTTTTAGCATGGTGGCGAGGGTGTTGATTTCAGAGTCGTCAATCTTCGTATCCATCGGCATCAACGAAATCGTGTAAGCCGGACGAGAGCCAACCAAAATCTGACCGTTGCGGTCATACATAACGCCACGCGCTGCCGTTACCTGCAACATGCGCAAACGGTTACCTTCCGCCTTAGAATGGTAGTAATCGCCGTCTACAATTTGCAAGAAGAACAAACGCAACACAAGCACCACAAAAACACCAATTGTTAGATATACTAAGGCATCAAAGCGCCCAGTTTTCTTTCGTTTGTATAATGCTTCAAGCACGATGATGCCTCCTTCCCGTCATTGGGTGTTTACCAAATATATTCATCTTCCTCAGTTAAATTCCATACAAATTCATGCAATCCAATGCCTAAGAGGCCATTGAGCCACAGTGCGGGCCACGTATGATACCATACAAAGCCTAAGAGCTGCACATCGGCACGACCTAACCACAGCATGCAGAATTGCATAATCGATACGACAATCGTAACGGCTACGACCCAGAAAAAGGATACGTACCACTGTTCTTCATAGACGGTGTGCGTCCAAATACTGCAAATATACGCTACGACAATGTACGGGAAAAAGTGGAGGCCGAACAAGTTCGACACCAAAATGTCCTGCACCAAACCGGCAATGATAGCGACGGCAATGCCTATGCGGCGACCGCGCAACAGCGACAGGATAACAACCCACGCCAGAAATAAATCAGGCTGCCAGTTCGTGTGAAATAATCGCGGCAACAGCAGTGCTTGGACTAAAAAGGTGAATACGCCTATGAGAATATAAAGTGCTGTTCTCATTGGTTAATCGCCCCTTTTACGCCTTGTACCTGGTCACGCTGCGTTTGCGGTACCAAATTCGGTTCCAGCTTCGGCTTCGTCGGGTCCCCTTCACGAGAGCGAAGGATTACGAAAACTTCTTCTAAATTAGAGAAGTCCGCCGACGGCTGAATTACGGCGTTCTTAACAAAGCCTTCCGTATCGTTGTCGAGACGAACTACGTGACCAACCGGCAAGCCCTTCGGGTAAATGCCGCCGTAACCGGACGTTACCAGCGTATCGCCGGTCAACACGTCACTATCGCGAGCAATATCAACCATGCGTGGTTCGTTCGGGTTCGTGCCATTGCCTTTAACAACGGACGCTACGCGCGATTCCGGACGCTGTACGATAACGCCAATAGCGGTTCGCGGGTCAAGCATGGTCTGAACGCGCGCCGAATGATCGTATACGTCGCTAACAAAACCAACAACGCCACCCGGTACAACAACAGCCATATTCACCTGAATGCCTTCGGCAGAGCCGCGGTCGATGGTAAAGGTATTCGTATACGTACCAAAGTCACGAGTAATAACCGCTGCAGCCACCATATCGAACTGGGGATGACCGGTCTGGAATTGTAATAATTGACGGAGGCGCATGTTTTCTGCTGCCATTTCGTCGTAATTTGTTAATTTTTGCTGTAACTGCGCATTTTCTTCCTTTAAGGAATCTCGTTCCTTCACGCCATTAATAGCCGCATCCAGCACGGCAATACCGGTGTGAATACCATCAAGAAAACGCGATGTGCCATACGCAAAGGGCGTAGTAACCCGTTCCAGCGGCACTGTTACGTACGGTACAATGGTGCGATGCTTCCACGCATAACCCATTAAGGCCAAGAGAAAGCACAGTACACCGACTACGATGAGTAGCCGTCGCTCCGATGAAAACATTATGCCCGCCCCTTCCGATTCTTCGTTGCTATAATAAATCGATCCATTCGTTCAAATTCCTGCGATGCACGGCCTAGGCCAATGGCTACAGTAAAGCCCGGCTGTTCCGGCACGCGAACCGGAATGCCCAGTTCAGCGTTAATGAGCTGATCTAAGCCTTCCATCATGGCGGCAGCACCGGTTAGCACCATGCCCCGTTCCATAATATCCGCCGCGAGTTCCGGCGGTGTCTGTTCCATAACAGATTTAATCTCTTCTACAATACGATGAATCGGTTCCTTGATAACTTCATAGATTTCCGATTTACGTATTACAATGCGCTTCATCAAACCATTCGACGTGTCGCGACCTAGGAAGGTAACTTCCGCTTCTTCCGTCGGTTCCAGCGCCGTCGCCAATTCCAGCTTTACGCCTTCAACGGTTTCTTCGGCAACCATAACCGAAAAGCACTGGCGAATGTACTGCATAATGGTTTCGTTAATGTCGTTGCCGCCAATACGGGCCGAACGAGCTACTACCTTGCCACCTAAGGCCATAACGCCAATGTCCGTGGTGCCGCCGCCAATATCAACAGCCATGCTACCGCAGGCATCAAAAACCGGCAAATTGCAACCTAACGCCACTGCTACCGGCGCTTCAATTAAAAAGGCCTGTCTCGCACCGGCCTGGATAATTGCATCTGTCATGGCTCGCTTTTCAACGTCGGTAATGCCGCACGGTACGGCCATAAGCACCCGCGCTCGACGTACACTGCGCGATGCTTTATGCATGAAATGACGCAGCATGGTAAGCATTACGCGATAATCTACAATAAAACCGTCACGAAGCGGTCTAAGTTCATCTAAAATATCCGGCGTGCGCAAGAGTAAACGTTCCGCATCAGCGCCTACGGCTACGATGCCTTCTTGCTTAGTATCCGTCGCTACAACCGATGGTTCGGACAGCACGACGCCACTCCCTTGTACAAATATGTGGGTATTGACGGTACCCATGTCTATGCCTAAATCTCGTCCAAAGGACGAAAAAAAACGATTCATTTGTGTATCTCCTTATAGCAGTTCATCATTTTATGATACCATAAATCGCCCAATTTTTTAAGGACTCAATGCAAATACAACGTAAAAAAAGGAGCTCCGGCGGAACTCCCTCTCCATACATATATCTATAATAAACCTCTTTGACGGTATCTGCAAATACAAAATATAAATTTCTACAAAAGTCCTCGTTCGCAAAGACTGACGTAGTTGCCGTCACCAATAACGATATGATCCAGCACAGGAATGCCCATAACAGCACCGGCCTTACGGAAGATTTTCGTCATCCGAATATCGTCGAGGCTTGGCTCCGGATCGCCGGACGGATGATTATGCACCAGCACTACCGCCGCCGCATTAATATCTAACGCTCGTCTAAAGAGGCCTCGCTGCTCGGCCATACTGCCGGACAAGCCACCAACGGAAATGGTTTCCCACCGAATGAGCTTATTCCGACAATCCAGGAACACACCGCAGAAATGTTCTTCCCGCAGATGTCGCAGCCGTTCCATAATGTATTCCGCCACAGCCTGAGCACTGCTAAAATCTTCATACTCCCGTTCAACGCGCAGCTGCCCTAAGCGCCGTCCCAATTCAATAGCCGCGCAAATAGTAACCGCTTTATCCGGCCCAATGCCCTTAATGGACTGCAGCGTTTCCACATTGGCTTCATTAAGACTATAGGCCCCATTCTCCAGCGACGTAAGCACCTCGCTGGCCATATCAATAACCGACGCCCCTTGCCGCCCGGTGCGAAGCAAAATTGCCAGCAGCTCCGTTGTCGTCATCCCTTCGGGCCCAACGGTCATGAATTTTTCTCGCGGCCTCTGAAATGACGGTAAATCCCGCATCCCCACCGTATACATTGGCGTAGCCCCGTAATTCATTTCTTTAACACTCATCTCTTTACTGCCCATCGTTCAACCATCCCTTCTCATCCATACCTATACGCTTGCATCTTAGCAGCATCCCAACTGCTTACACTGTGACTACCTACTATTTACACTGTTACCATTAACGGCTTACACATAACCTCTATTTCGTAATCGCCGCCAGCTTACGCGCTACAATTTCCACTGGTAAGCCGACAACGCTAGTATAAGAACCTTCGATGCCTTTTACTAGGTAAGCACCCTTTCCTTGAATACCATAAGCGCCGGCTTTATCGGCCGGTTCACCGGTTGCCACGTAAGCGTCAATTTCTTCGTCCGTAAGGTCATAGAAATTAACCTTCGTCACGCAATGAAATACTTCCTGACGGTCACCGCACAAAAGAGCCACGCCGGTGATAACCTCGTGACTACGACCAGACAAGACGCGAAGCATGGCTTTTGCTTCCGCTACGTCATGAGGCTTGCCCAGTACTTTATTGTCTAACGCCACAATCGTATCAGAGCCGATGACAACACACTTCTCTGCCGTCGCCACGGCCGTGGCCGGTAATACGGCCGCTTTCGCCTTGCCTAAGGCTTGTCGTTCTACAAGCTGCCACGGCAACACCGGCGTATCATTGTGTTCTTCGTAGGTGCTAGGCACAACGGTAAACTCGATGCCCAGTTGGTCTAATAATTCACGCCGACGCGGCGACGAGGACGCTAAGAATACCTTCATACTTTGGTCTTTGAATATCATGAGAAACTCCTCTCTGAAGGGTGTTTATTTCACCCATTACATAGTCAATCTTTTCAAGATAATATACTGTGCTATAATAAAACACGTGTTATTTAGTATTATAAAAGGAAGTGCGAATAAGCATATGTTAAAACAACGTCTTACCAAATGCGTGGCTGTAGCATCACTGGTAGCAATGCTGGGCGGCGTAGGGCTGGCACAGGCACAAACCGATGACGCCCGCGTGCTGGATGGCATTAATAGCAGTACTAACATGTACACCTACTTAAACTCCTATCCCTATCATTTGTGGAAATCCAACCATCAAAACGGCTACCATGATACGTATATTTCCAAGGACAACTGCGTTGTTGTCGACTTGTACAATAACCAGCTTCGCAATATTTATTTGCTAAGCCCAGGCTATACGACAGATAAAGGCATTCAGGTAGGCATGACAAAAGCCGATATCCTGAACGTATACGGTCCTGTTTACGAGCTAGGCAATGAACCGACCAATAAATACGTACCGTACGGCTATATTGCGTCCAACGCTAAGCTAGGCAAAGACAGCGAATATGCTAACTACACCGGTTACGATGCGGTGTACTACATTTCGCCAAGCAACGAAGAAATTACCTTCATCATCGACCATAAGACGAGCAAGATTGTAACCATCGTTTATACTGCTAATCGCCAGAATACGATTTCCGGCTTTGATGCTGCTTTGAAACTGGGTCTTGTTAAGGAATTGAAAGCTAAAAAATAACATCGTTTCGTTGTTCCTCGGACACCCCCTATAAACCACGACGCGCAGCACCGAAGTGCTGCGCGTTTTTTGTATGTTGTTGTATTTGTATTGTACTCTTTTTGCCGAGTAAGAGCAAGGTTTAATTGCACCGACGCCGCTACTGACACTGGTTGCCGGTTAAGCTCATTCGGCCTTAGTATCGTTCTTCGCTACTTCCGCTTCTTCAGCGGCTTTCTTCGCTTCTACTTCTGCTTTTACGCGAGCATAGTAGGCCGGCACGTCGGTTTCACCAACAGCGTAAGCATCGGCACGAAGATAGGCCCACATAACAACGTCGCCTTCCGGCACGCAAACGCGGTCCGGCAAGAACTGTTTCAACGCTTCAAAAAATTCCGATTCCGCCTTTAAGATCATGCGACCATGCTTTAGCTTTTTGCCACCTTCAATACCGTAGCAAAGCGCCCACGGCGCGCGGTTATCCAAGGACGATACCATGCGGTATTTATAGCGATATTTAATGGGGCCTAAAAGCTGCTGCTTAAATTCGTAAATGCCATCAATTAAACGGTACGGCAACATAACCTTGCGATCACGCCACAGCATGCGTTCACGGATGAGAAGACCTTCATCGGTCACTTCATAGGTATAATGGCTTAGTGCTTGCTTCAGTATAACGCCGCCGGCTACGATTTCGATAAAGAGCTCATCGATAATGAGATGGCCGTGCTGTATGGACGAATACACCGTATACACAAAGGCCGCCAAAATGGCAACGAGAAAGGCACTCATAAACATAGCACCTGATTTGGATTGTTTGGATTGTTCACGATAATAGCATTTCATAGGGTATGCCTCACTTTTCCGTTCACTTTTTTCGAAAACATACATCTATTGTACTTGATAACCGAAAAACTGGCAACAACGGAAACAGGCGTACCGCAGCGGTAGTGTAGCAAAATAAAAACCGGGTGAAACGAAGGTTTTCATTTCACCCGGCAAGCCTTACCGATTTCTATATGTGGTACAGCAACCCTACAGTGTCGGTTGGCCTATTACCAGTTTTTCATAACCAAGCTGGACGTAATACGTTTCGTATCGCGAGCGATCATGATTTCTTCGTTGGTCGGTACTACGAAAATCTTAACTTTCGAACCTTCAACGCTGATTTCACGTTCTTCGCCACGTACGTTGTTGCGTTCGCGGTCAAGACGAGTGCCCAAGTATTCCAAGCCGTTGCAGATAGCGTCACGGTTACCAATACCGTTTTCGCCGATACCAGCGGTGAATACGATGGCGTCAACGCCGCCCATAACAGCTGCGTAAGCACCGATCGTGGAACGAACTTTGTAGTGGAACATATCCAATGCTAACTGAGCGCGTTTGTTGCCTTCTTTAGCAGCTTCTTCGATTACACGGAAGTCGTTGGATACGCCGGAAATACCGAGTACACCGGATTTTTTGTTCATGATAGCGTCGATTTCATGGTACGTCATGTCCCATTTATCCATCAAGAATGGTACGATAGCCGGGTCAATATCGCCGCAACGAGTACCCATGATCAAACCGGACAACGGCGTGAAGCCCATGGACGTATCGATGGAACGGCCGCCTTTGATAGCGGTAACACTGGAACCATTACCTAAGTGGCAGGAAATGATGCGCAAGTCGCTCATGTGTTTACCCATCAATTCAGCTACGCGCTGAGATACGTATTTGTGGCTGGTGCCATGGAAGCCATAACGGCGAACACCCAATTCGGTGTAAGCTTCGTACGGCAAGCCATACAAGAATGCTTCAGCCGGCATAGTCTGATGGAATGCAGTGTCGAATACGGCAACCTGCGGAACCTTCGGCATAATGCTCTGGCAAGCTTCGATACCCTGGATGTTTGGCGGATTGTGCAACGGAGCAATTTTAGCGCATTCGTTCAAAGCGTCCATAACAGCCGGCGTGATCAATACGGAGTCAGCAAATTTTTCAGCGCCGTGTACAACACGATGACCTACAGCGTCGATTTCGTCCATCGATTTGATAACGCCATATTCAGCGTCAACCAAAATGTCGAGGAGGATTTTCAAAGCTGCTTTGTGGTCCAAAATCGGTTCAACGCGTTCCAATTTGTCAGCGTTCGGGCGTTTGTGAGTGAAGATTGCATCTTCCGCACCGATCTTTTCAAACTGACCTTTTGCCAATACCGATTCGTTGTCCATGTCAACGAGCTGGTATTTCAAGGACGAACTACCGCAGTTTACTACTAAAACATTCATTACTTATCCCTCTTTCTTGGTAATTTGAATTTTCCCTATCACGAAATCCGCAATTTGTGCGCCCAACGTGCTGTTCGCCGGGTATTGATAGGTAATATTCCACAGTACGCCATTAGAAACAAAGGTGTACTGGAAGAAACTAAATTTCTTGTTCTGCATTGTCAGCGTACCGTTCACCGTTTCGGCCGGAACACCATCCAACGCTACGTTTTTCACAGTCCAATCGGCTGAAGAGCCAAGACCCTTTTCGTACAATGCTTTTAGTTCATTGGTATACGCCGCTGCTGTGGGCAATTGCTGACCTTGCTTCGGCGAAACCGCTTCAATAACGACTAAGAAATTATTGTCGCCGCCCATATACGTAACTACCGGATATCCCAAGGCATTCTTGGTCATATTCGGCTGTACACCGATATCAAAGGGCAATGCAAAGGTAACCTCCGACGCACCTTGCCGTATTACCTTGTGTCCGAAGCTATAATCGTCTAGCGCGTTATCGGAACCGCAACCGGCAACAACCAGCATCAGTATGGCCATCATCATGACCGCTAACCATTTTTTCATACTATCCCTCAATTCAATTATACGTACTCTTAAATTATAGCACTCTTCGCCCGCTCTTGCATCAGACTTTTTATACATACTTACTATTATTTTACCACATGTGCCATAACCCTACTATACGCAGTATCGCAAACCTTCTATAATAGAAATAAACACACGCTTAGGGCGTATCTCTTATGTGTATGCACGAATGTCATCATTATGACAAGACAAGATGGAGAATTTATGAAAACTGTAGCTATTATAGCCGAATACAACCCATTTCACAATGGGCACGAGTACCAACTTCGCACCATTTCACAGTATTTTACTGAAATGAACCCCCAAGCAGCGGATGATGCAGTACGCGTTGTTATCCAAAGCGGCCCCTTTGTGCAGCGTGGCACGCCGGCGCTTCTGGACACTTTCACCCGCGCCGAAATGGCCGTTCTTGGCGGCGCTGATGTGGTGGTCGAACTCCCCACCCTCTTCGCCACCGGCAGTGCAGAAATTTTCGGCACCGGCGGTGTGCGATTAGCCCACGGCTTAGGAGCGGACTATTTAGCCTTTGGCGCCGAGCCACAGGTTACGACAGAAGAGCCAATATCTACTTTGCTAATGAAATTAGCGCAACATACGACTACTGAAGACTACGAACAGGCAGTTCAGAAGTACTTGAAGAAAAAGGTCTTCTACGGAACAGCGCTGACTAAGGCCTTAACCGATGCATACCCTGAGGCAGCTGCATTATTGGATAAACCCAATGCATTGCTAGGCCTCGAATACTGCAAAGCCATCGTTCGCTACGCGCCAAACATGGAGCCCATCACTATTGAACGAAATAGCGATTATAACACGACTGATTTGGATTCTGATAATCCGTCAGCAACGGCGATTCGTGCGCAAGTAGCCAAAATCCTTCATGATGATATAGGTTCTCATTCATTGGAACAACTACTAGCAGCCATGCCCAAGAATGTACAAGACAAATTTATGGAAGCAATCTTCCAAGGCGCACTTACTGACGAAGAACGATTTTTTGATTTCGTGCTTTTGGAAAGTAGGCTCGCTTCCGAATCGAGTCTAGAGGAACTAGCCGATTTTGGCGAAGGCCTAGCCTCTCTGTGGCACCGTTCTAGCATGGAACCAACGTGGGATGCCTTGGTCAAGGAAGTTAAATCGAAACGCTACAGCTATGCACGGCTTCAGCGCATGGCAGCATACCTATTGCTCCGTATAAAGGCCGACGTGCGCCGGGATGCTCATTTCACAGGGCCTACCTATACGAGGCTCCTCGCCTTCAACGATAAAGGCCGCAAATGGCTTAAGGCGACGGAAGAAACGCGGACCATTCCCATCATCAATAAATGGGCGCCCTTCGCTAAACATCCGGAAAAAATCGTGGGCGATTTCAACGCCCCCTTAGTGGCTACGTCCATTGCTATCGACCAGCGCGCTACTGCTATTCAGCGCCTCTGCTTCGTTAACCCCGATTATCGTCGCGGCGATAGTTACCTACTGTATGGTCCACGCTATATTAAATAGACATTTACAAATCGAATAAACTACCGCCAATCAACAAAGGCGTTACCAACTAGCTTCTGTGCTAGCCGGTAACGCCTTTTTAGTATTCATATATTGATGCAATGTTACTACGTAATCAAAGCAAGCTTAGTTTTCACTGGTCAATACGACCTCGTCCACCCCATCTTGATCAGTTACATGTACCTGCACATTTTCCGTATGGGACGTAGGAATATTTTTGCCTACATAATCGGCCCGAATTGGTAATTCGCGATGACCGCGGTCCACGAGAACGGCTAACTGAATAGCACGGGGACGACCTGCTTCCATAAGCGCATTTAGCGCCGATCGAATGGTGCGGCCCGTATAGAGCACGTCATCCACTAAGATTACCAGCTTGCCCGTCGTGTCCAGAGTGAAGCTAGGACCTGTCTTAACGCGTACGTCGCGGTCGTCGCGGTACTGCGCCACATTCATGGTCGCCGTTTCGATGTGAATCCCTTCGATAGCTTCGATTTGCGCCTGTAAACGATTGGCCAAGAACACGCCGCGGCGCTCGATGCCAATGATAAGCGCGTTGGTAAGGCCTTTATTACGTTCCAAAATTTCATGACTAATGCGGCGTATGGCGCGCATCATCGCTTGTTCATCCATTAACACACGTTTTTCACTCATAGGTGTCTCCTTATCGCTTTTCCGCCGCGTAGGCCATACAAGCTAAGAAATCATCAGGCAACGGCGCTTCAAAGTGCATCGCTTCGCCGGTAATAGGATGCTTCACATCCAAGGTATGGGAATGTAAGGCTTGGCCTTGAATAGGAAAATCCATCTTACGATAACCGTACAACGGATCATTCACAACCGGATGGCCAATATAGGCAAAATGAACGCGAATCTGATGGGTACGCCCCGTTTCCAAGGAGCATTCCACCAAGGTCTGGTTACCATAGCGTTCCAGCACCTTAAAATGCGTAATGGCTTCCTTGCTATTTTCAAAGACGACCGCCATCTTCATGCGGTCCTTCGGATGACGACCGATAGGCGCTTTAATGGTCCCTTTTTCTTCACCAATATTGCCCTGTACCAGCGCGTAATACGTACGCTGGGCTGTATGGGCTTTAACCTGCGCAGCCAGACCGATATGCGCATCGTCGTTTTTAGCAGCCATCATAACACCGGATGTATCCTTATCGAGACGATGCACGATACCAGGACGAATTTCACCATTAATACCGGACAAGTCTGTGCAATGGTACAACAGCGCGTTTACCAAAGTACCGGAGTAATTGCCTACAGCCGGATGCACCACCATGCCACGCTTCTTGTTGATGATGATAATGTCCTTGTCTTCATAGAGTATGTCCAAAGGGATATTTTCCGGTACGATTTCCGTTTCCTTCGGTGCCGGCACATTAATAACAACGACATCGCCTTCATCAGGTTTCAAATTACTTTTCGCCACTTTGTTATTAACTAACACGGCCCCTTCTTTGATGATCTGCTGACAATGACTGCGCGATTCACCAAGTCTTTCTGTTACCAGCATATCCAAACGCGTACCTGCTTGGTCAGCGTCAACTGTAAATTTTACAACTGTTTCTTCACTCACCGTATATCCCTCCTTCAACCTTATTTCTTGCTATCGTAGCGCCAGAAGTAAATCGCCAATAAGACGACACCGATGCAAATGCCAATATCGGCAACGTTAAAAATCGGCCATATTCTGAAATCAAAGAAATCCACTACCGCACCGCGTACTAAGCGGTCTAACGCATTGCCCAAAGCGCCGCTAACGAGCAAGCTAGCACCTAACTGCGGTAACATGCCACCGTTTTTGATTTGCTTGCGGAATACCCAAAGCGCAACGATAAGAATTACCACGACCGTTAAGAAAAATATGCGCTGGTCACGAAGTATGCCAAAAGCTGCGCCATAGTTCAAAATATAGGTAATATGGAATACATTAGGGATAATCGGTAAGGACTCCCCTGGTACAAAATGCTGCTGAATAAAATATTTGGTCACATAGTCTACGATAAACCAAATAACGCCAATAATAATATACAAAATGCTCATCCTTTACTAGAATTTATAGTCTAACTCGATTTTTTAGCTTAACTATTTTATTATGACACAAAAGGAGTTTGTTTGCAAAGTGAGACCTAAAAATGGGCAAAAAAAAAGCCCTCAACTAGAGGGCTTTGGCATCCTGGATTATTCTGCCGGATGAATAGTGCCTACCGGGCATACGGATTCGCAAGAACCGCAGTCGATGCAGGTTTCGTTGATTTCGTATTTGGTTTCGCCTTCGCTAATAGCGCCTACCGGGCAAACAGAAGCACAGGAACCACATTTAATACATTCATCACCAATTACTCTCATTATGGACACCTCCAAATATAATTAGATAATTTATTGATTATCAATGTTTTAAGGAACTTACCTTAACTCTGTGTTCTCATTATGACACGAAAAGTCCATCTTGTCAAACTTTTGGATAATGAATTTCTATTATTTTTACGCAACTGGCCTATACAAATTTGCATAGACTTTATCAGTGTTTTTCCTATTTGAAAACATTTCTCAACCTATATTTTAGTAGGAATTTTAATAATTACCGTCATTTCGCCATTCTCATTTAGAGCAAAAACTATAATGACTTTTAATTGTGAATTATTCTCAAATATAAATTAATTCAGTATAGGTATGCGAAAAGGGACTGTGTTACTAGCCTTTTGGCTACTAAAACAGTCCCTAATCGGTTACTTAGTGTATTCCCTGTATGTACACACTCTTAGAAAAACGGCCATACGATAGGAATAACGATCAAGCTTACGATGAAGCAAACTATGATCAATGGAATACCTGCTTTTACATAGTCCATGAAGCAGTATTCGCCAGGGCCCAATACCAGCGTATTCGGAGGCGTACCAACCGGGGTAGCAAATGCACAGGAAGCTGCAACGGCAATAGCCATCATAACTGCGTGCGGGCTAGCACCCATACCTTTTGCAATTGCAATTGCAATCGGTGCCAACAATGCGCAAGATGCAGTGTTGGACATGAACTGCGTTAAAATACAGGACAGTAAGAACAAGATAGCGGTTGCGGTGTACGGGCTAGGATCACTACCCATCAACGCGATAACACCATCGGCAATCATCTTACCAGCGCCGGATTTATCCATTGCAGTAGCAACCGGCATCATGCCTGCAAACAAGAAAATCGTAACCCAGTCGATAGACGTGTAGGCCTGTTTTTCTTTCAAGCAACCGGTCAATACGCAAAGAATTGCACCGATAACTGCAGCGATATGTAACGGCATCAAGTTAAGAGCCATAACTACAACTACTGCAATCAAAATAACGCCAGAGAAAATCTGTTTCTTAGGATCGTTAGATACTTCATCAACTTCCTGTTCTACTTCTACATCCGTGCTAAGCATATGGGACGGTAAGAACCGTTTACCAATAAACATCATGAATGCGATTGTAGCAACAGTCAACGGAATACCAATCCAAGCAAATTCGAAGAAACCGAATTCACGGATACCAGCGGCTTTCAAAGCACCGTTAGCAATAATATTAGGCGGCGTACCTACCATGGTGATAATACCACCGATACCAGCTGCGAATGCCATCGGCATTAACTGACGGGAAGCCGGAATCTTAGCTACAGCACAAATACCTAATACTACAGGAAGCAAAGCGGCTGCAGTACCAGTATTGGACAATACGGAGGACATACCTGCCGTAACAACCATTACTGCGAACATCAAGCCATTTTCAGAAGTACCAGCACGTTTTACAACGGCCGTACCGATAGTCTGTGCTAAGCCAGTGTAGAACATAGCACCACCGATAACGAACATGCCAGCAAACAATACTACTGTCGTATCCGACAAGCCGCTAAATACGGTTTTCGGCGAAATAACGCCTAACAAACCAAGGGCGATTGCACCACTAAGAGAGGTAATCGCCAACGGAATAATTTCCGTTACAAACAAGATTGCCATTACACCAAGAACTGATAGCGTCAATACTGCGGGATCCATAATCTCATCTCCTTTATGGAATGAATGGCTACCATGTGCAGTACTACCTATGAGTCAGGCATATGAATTTGGGAATTGTTACCCTTTTTTAAATGATATCAAAGCATGTCATAACCGGGCACTACAATTGCCAAATAAAATATGAGCCGATTCCGATAATACCGACCATAATAGCGGTTACAGCATAGCCTTCAACAGTTACAGGGACACCGAAACGAATCACTTCGCCTAACGGGCCACGTTTCGTAAAGAAACCTTCTTTTTTTCTTTTCCGAAACCACATCATCTTTCGTTCCGGACCAATAATAAGAGCTGTCACCAATGCGACTGCCAATGCCATGCCTAAGCAAAGCAATATTTTTTCACTTTCCGACATCTACAAATCTCCTCAAACTTGATAAATGAAACTGCGTCATCGGAAAATTAGAGGGGAAGCTTCTAATTATCCATATTGTAATAATTGAGACTTCCCCATCTACCTAACACAACTAATGATTAGCGAGACATCATTGCTAACATGGTACCAGCTGCAACAGCCGTACCGATAACGCCTGCAACGTTCGGGCCCATAGCATGCATGAGCAAGAAGTTAGCCGGGTTAGCTTTAGCCCCTTCAATCTGCGACACACGAGCCGCCATCGGTACTGCGGATACACCGGCAGAACCAATCAACGGGTTTGTCTTACCATCAATCATGTACATAATTTTGCCGAAGATAACACCACCAGCAGTACCGCCAATGAAGGCTACCAAACCTAAGAAGATAATTTCCAAGGTTTCAAAGCTGATGAAGCTTTCAGCACTCATCGTTAAACCAGTACCAGTTGCCAAGAAAATGGTAACCGTATTGATCAAAGCATTTTCAGATGTATCAGCCAAACGAGCCGTTACACCGGATTCACGGAACAAGTTACCCAACATGAGCATACCGAGCAAGGAAGTGATCGGCGGCAACAAGAGGGAAATAGCGATAGTAGAAACTACCGGGAACATAATCTTTTCGAAGCGGGATACTTCGCGAAGCTGTTCCATAACGATTTCGCGTTCTTTCTTCGTAGTGAAGAGACGCATTACAGGAGGCTGAATTAACGGCACCAACGACATGTAAGAGTAGGCCGCAACTGCGATAGCACCCAACAATTCAGGAGCTAACTTAGAAGCCAAGTAAATCGATGTCGGGCCGTCGGCACCACCAATGATACCGATAGCCGCAGCCTGCTGTTCCGTAAAGCCAAGGAACATTGCGCCAGCCAATGCAACGAATACACCAATCTGAGCTGCTGCACCCAATAACAATGTTTTCGGGTTAGCAATCAAAGGACCGAAGTCGGTCATCGCCCCTACGCCCAAGAAAATAAGCGGCGGGAAGATTTCTTGTTTAATACCAGCACTGATAAGTGCCATAACCCCTTCTTCAAAACCGTTACGCGGTAAGTTTGCCAAAATACAACCAAATGCGATCGGGCTCAAGAGTAAGGGTTCAAAGCCTTTTGCGAAGGCCAAATACAGTAATACGCAACCAACGGCGATCATTACTGCATTGCCCCATGTGAACGCCAAGAAACCACTGTCTGTCCAAACAGAGTTCAATGCGACCATAAAAGCATCCATGAACGTACCCCCTCGAGTAATTAAAAACTATTGGTAAACTGTCGGAGTATTATTAGCCAAGAACTACCAAGATATCGCCAGTAGCAACGGTCTGGTTAGCACTTACGCGAACGTCGGATACAGTACCATCCTGCGGAGCGTAAATTTCGTTCTGCATTTTCATAGCTTCCAATACTAAGAGCAAGTCACCTTTCTTAACAGCGGTACCTGCGCTTACAGCTACAGATAAGATTTTACCCGGCATCGGGCATTTTACAGTAGCAGCACCAGCAGCTACCGGAGCAGCAGCTTTCGGAGCCGGTGCAGCGGCCGGAGCAGCTTTCGGAGCCGGAGCAGCAGCCGGAGCAGCCTTCGGAGCAGCAGCCGGAGCAGCGCCGCCTACTTCATTAACTTCTACTTCATAAACGGTACCATTTACTGTTACGTTAAACTTTTTCATTTCTTTTCCTCCTAAAATGCCTTAGTTGATTTGCGTTTTGCTGAAACGGTTTAGAATTGACTTCTCATACGAGCGTTCAATCTCCAGTTACGATTGATAGCCGGACGGATGCTGGCAATCTGATTTTCAGAATATCCCATTGCCGAAATTGCACCTACAATAACAGCTACAACTTCTTGAGTCATACCTGCCTTTTCGGTCGTCTTCGAAGTTGTCGAAGAAGCAACTTTACTCATCAGTTTTCCTCCTACATTTTAAATGTATTACATTCTGCCACTGAGTCGTCCGTCGAATTTCCAACCTTTGCTTACACTTGGTCTGATTGATGCTATCCGATCGGACGAATAACCCATAGCGCAAATTGCTGCTGTTATAACCGCTACAATTTCTTCATTATTGTTTGCCACGGGTTGTTCAACCGATTGAGTTGTCGCTTGCGCCGGTTCTGCCGTAACCGCTTCAGCTATTGTCTTTTTTTTTCTGGTAGGATCTATTAAATAGATCAAATGCATGATAAAACCAAGACAAATCAGGACGCCGAATACAACGGTCATGTTGATGGCCATTACCAGCCAAGGATTCGTAGTAACTACATGTCCTTCCATGCTCCCCATCCTTTCCTAAAAATTATAATCCGTAATATAAAAACTCTGTTACAACGATACGGAGTTTAATCCGAATCTATTATAACGGAATATTACCGTGTTTCTTAGGCGGACGGCCTTCGCGTTTGCTTGCCAACATTGCCAAAGCATTGATGATAGCCGGACGAGTCTGTTTCGGTTCGATTACAACATCTACGAAACCACGTTCAGCAGCTTTGTACGGGGTAGCAAATTCTTCCACATATTTTGCGGTCTTTTCTTCTTTATCTTCGTCGCGTTTGAAGATAATGTTTGCTGCACCAGCAGGACCCATTACAGCGATTTCAGCTGTCGGCCATGCATATACCTGGTCAGCACCTAAGTCCTGAGAGCACATTGCGAGGTAAGAACCGCCGTATGCTTTACGGGTAATAACCGTAACCTTAGGTACAGTAGCTTCAGAGTATGCATACAACATTTTAGCGCCGTGACGAATGATACCGCCCCATTCCTGGTTAGTACCAGGCAAGAAGCCAGGAACGTCAACGAAGTTAACGATAGGAATGTTGAATGCGTCGCAGAAGCGAATGAAACGAGAAGATTTATCGGAAGCGTTAATGTCAAGGCAGCCAGCCATTACGCGCGGCTGGTTAGCGATGATACCTACGCTCTGACCATCAAAACGTGCGAAGCAAGTGATAATATTCGTAGCATAGAACGGCTGTACTTCGAAGTATTCGCCATTGTCTACGGTTTTTTCAATTACGTCTAACATATTGTAAGGCATATTGCTGTTGTCAGGCAACAACGTATTTAAGGATTCGTCTTCGCGAGTCGGATCGTCGGAAGTTTCTACTACAGGAGCGTCTTCCATGTTGTTGCTCGGCAAGAAGCTTAAGAGGTAACGAATCTGTGCAATGCAATCATCTTCGTCTTCTGCTGCAAAGTGAGCTACACCGGATACACTGTTGTGTGCCATTGCGCCGCCCAAATCTTCAGCAGTAACTTCTTCGGCAGTTACAGATTTGATAACAGCCGGGCCGGTAATGAACATCTGAGAAGTGTTCTTTACCATGAAAATGAAGTCAGTTAAGGCCGGAGAGTAAACAGCACCGCCTGCGCAAGGTCCCATGATTACAGAAATCTGAGGAACTACGCCAGATGCGATAGTGTTTTCGAAGAAGATTTTACCATAACCAGCCAATGCGTCTACGGCTTCCTGAATACGAGCCCCGCCGGAATCGTTAATACCGATAATCGGTGCGCCCATTTTCATAGCCAAGCGCTGAACTTTTACGATTTTAGCAGCGTGCATTTCACCAAGGGAACCGCCTTCAACCGTGAAGTCCTGTGCGAAAGCATATACCAAGCGGCCGTCGACAGTACCATAACCGGTTACTACGCCTTCACCCGGTAATTCTTTCTTTTCCTGACCAAAGTTTACACAACGATGTTTAACGAACTGGTCCAATTCAACAAAGCTGTTTTCATCGAACAGTTTTGCCAAACGTTCACGAGCAGTCATTTTACCTTTTTCGTGTTGTTTAGCAATACGTTTTTCACCGCCGCCAAGTTTAACTACGGCCAGCTTTTTGTTCAACAATTCAATTTTTTCCTGAACAGTTGCCATTACTACACCTCCATAAAGTAATCATTTTATTAAATATATTTTACTTCATACGCTGGCAAAGTTCAAGAAGAACGCCGCCGGTTGCTTTCGGATGAACAAATGCGATAGAAGATCCGCCAGCACCGTAACGAGGTTTTTCGTCGATCATGCGGATGCCTTTTGCCATCAAGTCAGCAATAGCGTTTTCAATGTTATCTACACGAAGAGCCACGTGCTGGATACCATTACGGCCGCCGTTCTTTTCGATGAATTTACCGATAGGGCCATCCGGAGTAGTTGTTTCCAAGAATTCGAGTTCAGCGTCGCCGCAAGGGAAGAAGCTTACTTTTACTTTCTGTTCTTCAACTACTTCGTCTTCCGGTAAATGAGCAATACCCAAAGCGTTTTTGTAGAATTCTTTGGTTGCTGCCAAATCCGTTACACCGATACCGATATGGTCTACTTGTAAAACTTTGAATGCCATAACTAAAATCTCCTTTTTAATTCACCTGCTAGTGCAGGTTTATCCTTTTAAGCTTTGTAAGCTTTTAAAACCTTTTCCATAACCCCGTTGACTACCGTATACGGATCACCGAGGCGATTATGAACCGCTTCTACCTGACTATTGAAGTCATCGCTGGATGCAATGATTTCAGATACGTAGCGACCGATTTGTTCGTTAATCATGGTAATAATTTCGTTGCGGGTACGATCCTTACGACGTTCAGCTAATTCGCCACTGTCTTCAAGGAATTCAAAATGTTCATTCAACGCTTCTACCAATTCGTCAACGCCTTCATCTTTACTAGCAATGGTACGCTTAATTGGCGGACGCCATGCTAATTCGCGCGAATCCAAGTCGAGCATCATTTCGATTTCAACGTTCAATTTATCGCAGCCGTCGCGGTCGGCTTTATTGATTGCGAATACATCGCCGATTTCCAAGATCCCTGCTTTAATGGCCTGAATGTCATCACCTAAGCCAGGAACAAGCACTACCAAGGTGCTGTCCGCATTCTTGACGATATCGACTTCAGATTGGCCGACACCGACTGTTTCAATGATAACCAGGTCCATACCGAACGCATCCATAAGCTTAACTACGTCAGCAGTTTTACGGGACAACCCGCCTAAGCTACCACGCGTACCCATACTACGGATAAATACGTTTTCGTTCAGCGTAAGATCATTCATTCGAATACGGTCACCTAAGATAGCACCGCCGGAGAACGGGCTTGTCGGGTCAACGGCTACGATACCGATTTTCTTACCTTGTGCTAAGTACTGTTTTACCAGCTTATCTGTCAAGGTACTTTTACCGGCACCTGGTGCCCCTGTAATCCCTAAAATTCTGGCGCGGCCTGTCTTTGGGTAAATCGCCTTCATAATGTCTACAGCGTTATCATATTCGCTTTCGACTGCAGTGATGGCTCTTGCCAAGGCCAGTCGGGAACCGCTTAATAGTTCTTTGACTAAATCCATTGGTTACACCGCCTTACTAATATAGGGGTGCGGTTCGAGTACCCTGTACCCGAACCGTACCGATAACTACTTATTTTACGTGAGCTTTGATGAAATCAATTACTGCACTGGTCGGAGTACCCGGAGTGAATACTTCAGCAATACCAGCTGCTTTCAAGCCCGGAATATCGGCATCCGGAATAACGCCGCCGCCTAAAACGAGAACGTCGCCCATGCCTTTTTCTTTCAACATTTCAACGATTTTCGGGAACAAGGTGTTATGAGCACCAGAGAGCAAGCTCAAAGCAACTACGTTAACGTCTTCCGACAAAGCTGCTTCAACGATCTGTTCCGGAGTCTGACGAAGACCGGTATAAATAACTTCGAAACCTGCATCGCGCAATGCACGAGCTACTACTTTTGCACCACGGTCATGACCATCCAAACCGGGTTTTGCTACTAATACACGAATACGTTTTTCTGCCATGATAGATTACCTCCGAATTAAGCCTCTGTTACGAATTACAATGTGGAATGAGCTTGGTATTCGCCGAATACATCGCGCAATACATTGCAGATTTCACCCAAAGTTGCATAAGTGCGAACCGCATCAAGAATTAACGGCATCAAGTTTACGCTTTCATCTTTAGCGCCAGCTTTCAAAGCATCCAAAGCTTTCTTAACAGCTTCGTTGTCGCGAGTTTCGCGAACTTTCTGCGTTTTCTTAGCCTGGTTAACACCTACGGAAGCATCTACACGAAGAAGACCTTCAACCGGTTTTTCTTCAACCTGGAATTTGTTAACGCCTACGATAGTGCGGAGACCAGATTCAACTTCCATCTGCCATTTGTATGCAGATTCCTGAATTTCTTTCTGGATGTAGCCTTTTTCGATAGCCACAACAGCGCCGCCCATTTCGTCGATTTTGCGGATATATTCAGCAGCTTCTTCGTAAATAGCGTTTGTCATAGCTTCTACATAGTAGGAACCACCCAACGGGTCAACAACGTCAGCTAAGCCGGATTCGTAAGCAACGATCTGCTGCGTACGCAAAGCAACCTGTACAGATGCTTCTGTCGGCAATGCCAAAGCTTCATCGCGGGAGTTAGTATGCAAGGACTGAGTACCACCCATAACAGCTGCAGCAGTCTGTAAAGCAACACGAACGATGTTGTTATCAACCTGCTGTGCAGTCAACATGGAACCAGCGGTCTGAGTATGTACACGAAGCATCATGGATTTAGCTTTCTTAGCACCGAAGCGTTCTTTCATGATGTGTGCCCACAAACGACGGGATGCACGGAATTTTGCAACTTCTTCCAATACGTTGTTGTGTGCGTTCCAGAAGAAGGACAAACGACCAGCAAATGCGTCGATGTCGAGGCCAGCTTTCAAAGCAGCTTCTACATAAGCAATACCGTCGGCAATCGTGAATGCGATTTCCTGTGCTGCAGTGGAACCAGCTTCACGGATATGGTAACCGGAGATGGAGATGGTATTCCATTTCGGAACGTTCTGAGAGCAATATTCAAAGATATTGGTGATCAAACGCATGGACGGTTTCGGCGGGAAAATGTAAGTACCACGAGCAGCATATTCTTTAAGAATATCGTTCTGGATAGTACCTTTTAATTCGGAAGCAGGAACACCCTGTTTTTCTGCAACGGCAATGTACATAGCCAACAATACAGATGCCGGAGCGTTGATGGTCATGGAAGTGGATACTTTACCCAAATCAATGCCGTCGAACAAGATTTCCATATCAGCCAAGGAGTCAATAGCAACCCCTACTTTACCAACTTCGCCTTCTGCCATAGCGTCGTCGGAGTCATAACCGATCTGAGTCGGTAAGTCGAATGCACAGCTAAGGCCGGTAGCACCAGATTCGATCAAATAACGATAACGTTTGTTGGATTCTTCAGCAGTTGCGAAACCAGCATACATACGCATCGTCCAGAAACGACCACGGTACATTGTCGGCTGTACGCCACGAGTATAAGGATATTCGCCCGGGAAGCCGAGGTCTTTTTCATAATCGAAGCCTTCGATATCCAACGGGGTATATAATCTGTTATACTTCAAATTTTTGCGTTCCGGGAATTTTGCAACAACCTTTGCAGCATCCTCTTCGTATTTGGCGAGTGCGGCCTTAAAAGTTTCGTTAGCCATGTTTTTCATCATCCTCCTAAAATACCTTTACTCTTACTTCTTCATAGTTCCGGTTTCCTGGAACCGTTTATGCCAAGAAAGGGCTTCATCAAGCAGCATCGGTGTATGGGCATGTTTCGTTGCTACGATGGCTCTTTCCAGGTAGTCTTCCAACATCGGTTTGTAATCCGGATGTGCACAGTTCTTAATGATAAGACGTGCGCGTTCAACCGGGTCTAAACCGCGAACATCGGCGATGCCTTGTTCAGTACAGAAAATCAATACATCATGTTCCGTATGGTCAATGTGCGAGCACATCGGTACGATGGAGCTAATAGCGCCACCCTTTGCTACGGAGTTAGTGCAGAAAATAGAAAGGTATGCGTTACGAGCGAAGTCGCCGGAACCACCAATACCGTTCATCATCTTGCTACCCATGATGTGAGTGGAGTTTACATTACCAAAAATATCGAATTCAATAGCGGTGTTCATTGCAATTACGCCGATACGACGTGCAATTTCAGGGCTATTGGAAATTTCCTGCGGACGAAGAATAATCTTCTTGCTATATTCATCAACGTTATCATAGAAACGTTTTAAGCCTTCCGGAGACGGAGACAATGCAGTACCGGAGCAAACTTCAACTTTACCAGCATCGATTAAGTCGAACATGCCGTCCTGAATTACTTCCGTATAAATGGACAAGTTCGTAAACGGACCTTGTGCCAAGCCACTGATAACGGCGTTAGCTACAGAACCTACACCGGATTGTAACGGTAACAAGTTCTTCGGTAAACGACCATGTTTGATTTCGTTGTTGAAGAAGTCGATTAAATGATGGCTCATAGCCTTAGCTTCATCATCGATTTCACCCAACGGACGAGTTTTATCGGGAATGTCGCACGGTACGATAGCTACGATTTTTTCCGGATCACAAGGAATGTAAGGCGTACCCACACGGTTGCCTGCTGCAGTGATCGGAAGCGGTTGACGATACGGCGGATCCAAAGGTTCGTAAATATCGTGCATACCAACCAAGCTCATCGGCTGCGTTACATTAACTTCCACAATAACTTTCTTTGCTTTGTTTACATAGGTTGGGGAGTTCCCTACCGATGTAGACGGTACGATACCACCGTCTTCGCGTACACACACTGCTTCGATAATAGCTACGTCGCAATCGCCAAAGAAACCATAGCGAACTTGCTGAGCTGTGTGACTTAAATGCATGTCGTTGTAGCTTACTTTGTCCGAGTTCAATGCTTTACGCATATCACTGTTCGTCTGATACGGGAATCGACGGTGAATACCATTAACTCGAACTAAAGCACCATCCGCTTCATCGCCTACAGAAGCACCAGTCCAAAGGTCAATTTGGAACGGGTCTGATTCCATGCGTTTTGCCAAAGCGAGAGGTACAGCTTTCGGATAACCAGACGGGGTAAACCCACTAATACCCACATGATCTCCGGGGTTAATCAACTGTGCCGCTTCTTCAGCCGTGACAATCTTGGCCCGCAGCGCTTCACCACGCACGCGATCCTGGATGTTAATCATCACTACCATCTCCTTTTGAGTTTGAATGACTTAAATATGTTATGCATTCCAACACTTATATATATTCGACAAAAGTTTGAAATATCCTGCTTACTGCACGAATTTTTTTCACTTTTGACAAACATCGAAAGTTCTAAAAACATAGATGATATCGATAGTTATCAATGTACTAGATACCTGATTTATGTCTCAAACCATGGCTAATGTTAAAAGAAAAAAGCGCTAATGTCAACTAATTTGCAAAATGCGTATTTCAACTATGCACAAATTGGTTATCATGAAGAAATCTCATGATAACCATCAAAAATTTTACACTTTATGTATAATTTTATATTTAAATTTATATCAAAAAAGTTCGATAAATACAGTGTTTATCGAACTTTTTCAGGTTATTTGTTATCTTCTATATTCTGTTGTGGTTGACGTAAAGCTGCGCCGCCTAAACCCAATAATTGCCAAAAAACAATCGACACTTGATGACTAAATAAATCATGATCGAACAAGCCGCTGATCGTTATGCCAACCATAACGGCACAAATGCCATAGGTTACCATATAACCAGCTTGTTTCTTCGGCAAACGCAGGGCTTGCGCTGCATGACCATAAATAGCACCAAAATAGAATAGCGCACCGGGAATACCGATTTCCGCCAATATATTTAAAAACATATTATGGGCATGGTAAATAATAACGCCTGGTTGCTGAATAAAATAATTATACGCCGGATATACAAGCCAGAATGCGTCCCAGCCAATCCCTAAGATAGGATGCTCCATAATCATATAGGTCGTACTATCCCACAGCGCCCAGCGCAAAATAACGGACGTATCATTACTATTAAAGAGCGACCATAGCCGCGCTGCCACTTCCCCATGGTAGAAGAAGAGTATCCACGGAATAATGAGCAGCGAAAACAGCAACCGTCGATCCACCGCAATCCCCCAGTAAATAACGATACACGCAAAGCTTACCCAAATACCGCGCGAATAGGTTAATGTCATGCAAATAACCATAAACAAGAACGTCGGTATAAAGATGGCTAACTGCTTGCGGCGTCGTTCACTAATTAAATGGAATAACTCCGTACCGGCTACGGCCAATACGATAAGCAAGTATTCACCAAATAAATTCGGATTCTGCAACGTGGAGAACATGCGTCGTTTCAACAATGGGAAACGGGTCGAGTCTACCCACTCGTGAACCAAACGCTGCGGCACGTGAATATATTGCCATACCCCAAAGAGGCATACAAAGAAGGCTGCCGCTAAGAATACGCGCAAGAATACGCGCCATTCCTTCGGATCGCGCATATATGCATACATCAAGAAGTAGACGATGCCGTACATGCCGACCGTGTAAACCCAACTAAATAACGTCAACAGTGGCCGCGGGGAGTTTATTTCAGATAAAAGACTCCACGCCATAAAGCCTAGGACGAGCCGTGGCAGCCAATCGAGCCGAGACAGCTTCGGTAAGCGCTGCACCCCTTTCGGCCGCTTACAGCGCTCCACGATGGCGCAAATGGCCGCTAAAACCACCAGCGCATCGCCGCCCATAGGCCACAAGGGCATCACAAAAGCAATGGCATACAGCAAGTACACCACAGCCTGATACCACTTGCTACGGTGAGGTACTGCTACTAACGTAATCATGGCTATGACCCCATGTGAGCAGCTAACCACTGTTCCACTTCACCTAAAATGTAAAGCGAACCGGCTACTGCTATAATATCGCCGTCCTTAGTTGCCTTCATAGCAGCATCGAGACCGTCTGTTACGGAACTCTTAGCCGTTGCCTTCGGCCCTATTTTCTTGGCTAACACCGCTGGGTCCTCCGACCGCGGCGTCGGTGCCGGCACCGTAAACACTACATCCTTAGCGCCTACAATGCGGCTGATGATTTCATCCTGTTCCTTATCGGCCAAAATCGCCGTTACCAGCGTCTTCGGCGTGTCATTGAAAAGCTCCGCATAGGTCATCTGGAACGATTCGGCACCACCTGCATTGTGAGCCCCATCGAGGATGAACGTACGCTTCAGCGCCGAAATCACTTCGAAACGGCCCGGCCACGTTGTGCACGCCAAGCCTTCGCGCATCGTTTCTTCCGTAATGGACGGGTCATGCTTCATGAGCACGCGCACCGCCATAGCGGCACAGGCCAAGTTAACAGCCTGATGGATGCCGGCCAGCTTCGTTAAGAGCAACGCCTTCGTGCCTTCCGGAATGCCGAGCTCAGCCAAAATCGGCTGCTTCGGCGCCGTGCCTAAGGTAATCATCTGGCACCCCTTCATAGGGCGACGACTTTCCACGGCAAAGGCTTTATTGAAGATGAGGAGCGGTGCCTTCTTGAGCTCCGCCTCCGCCATAATCACGCCTAGCGGTTCCCCTTGGGCAGCTGTAATAACCGGCACGCCCGGTTTGATGATGCCTGCCTTATGCTTCGCAATTTCTGCCGGCGTGTCACCGCAGTACTTCTTGTGGTCTACGGTTACGTTCGTAATCACCGCCACTTCCGGCACGATGACGTTCGTCGAATCTAACAAACCGCCAAGGCCCACTTCGATAACCGCATAGTCTACGCCTTGTTCCTTGAAGAACAAGAACGCAGCCGCCGTCAGCACTTCAAACTGCGTAGGCGGTTCGCCGCCACCGTTAACATATTCTGTAACGGCAGCCGCTACCTTTTCAATAACAGCGCCAAAGGCGTCAGGCGTAATGTCACGACCATTAATGCACATCCGTTCCGTATAGGCGATGAGATGCGGCGATGTATAGCGGCCTACGCGACGACCACTGTTGACGAGCACCGAATCGATAAAGGCCGTTACAGACCCTTTACCATTCGTGCCGGTTACGTGTATCGTCTTGTACGCCTTTTCCGGACGTCCCAAGATATCTAAAAGACCTTCAATCCGTTCCAAACCCGGTTTTATGCCGAACGAAGCGCTTTGCTCCAAATAGGCTACCGCTTCTTCATAGGTCATAACAGTCCTCCTACAGCGTCTTTAAAAATTCTTCGCGTTCAGTCAAAGCCTGCTGTTTCTGTTTGTAGTCAGCCAGCTTAGCCTGTTCTTTGGCTACAATATCGGCCGGTGCCTTTGCCAAGAAGCCTTGATTGCTCAATTTGCCTTCTAAGCGGGCAATTTCCTTCAATACCGTTGCCTGTTCCTTCGTAATACGTTCACGTTCCTTCGTAACGTCGATTAAGTCTTTAAGCAATAAGTAAACTTCCAAGCCGTTAACCACGGTAACCGTTGCGTTCTGCGGTTTTTCAGCGCCGGCAGCCAATACGGTTACATTTTCGGCCCAGCCCAAGGTTTTGAAATAATCGCCATGGGTAGTTACAACGTCACGGAGCGATTCGTCGGTAATAGCCAAGAATACATCGGCTTTTTTGCCAACCGGGACGTTCATTTCAGCACGCATATTACGGATGCCTTTAATAGCGTCCATCATGATGTTCATCTGCGCTGCGCCTTCAGACAAGTCGCCTAATTCGATAGCCTTCGGCCAGGAAGTTACGACGATGCTTTCGCCTTCGTGCGGCAAGTGCTGCCAAATGTGTTCTGTTACGAACGGCATGAACGGATGGAGCATTTCCAAGGTGCTACGCAATACCGTCACCAAGAGGTACTGCACCGTTGCGCGGTCACGACCGCCGTCGCCATTGTACAAGCGCGGCTTAGCCAATTCGATGAACCAGTCGCAATAGCTGTTCCAGATGAAATCATATACGGAACCGGCTGCTTCACCTAATTCGAAGTTATCGAGGTTAGCCGTAACGCCAGCCACCGTCTTATTGAAGGTGTCGATCAACCAGCGGTCAGCCAAGGTCAAGTCTTCTTCGTTCGGTACGAAGTCCGGATCATAGTCGGTTAAGTTCATGATAACGAATTTAGCAGCGTTCCAAACCTTATTGGCAAAGTTGCGGTTTGCTTCCACACGTTCCATGTAGAAACGCATATCGTTGCCCGGCGTGTTACCCGTTACCAAGGTGAAACGAAGTGCATCGGCACCGTACTGGTCGATAACGTCCAACGGGTTAATGCCGTTGCCCAAGGATTTACTCATCTTACGGCCCTGGCTGTCGCGTACGAGGCCATGAATGAATACGTGTTTGAACGGAATTTCATTCATGAATTCGAGGCCGGAGAAAATCATACGAGCAACCCAGAAGAAGATGATGTCGTAGCCGGTTACCATTACGCTAGTCGGGTACCAGTGCTTCAATTCAGCAGTGTTTTCCGGCCAACCCATAGTAGCGAACGGCCACAAAGCAGAGCTGAACCATGTATCCAATACGTCTTCGTCCTGATGAACATGACCGCCACATTTCGGGCAAACCGTAAGGTCTTCGCGGGAAACGGAAACTTCTCCGCAATCATCGCAATACCAAGCCGGAATGCGATGGCCCCACCACAACTGACGGGAAATACACCAGTCGCGAATGCTTTCGAGCCAATTCGTGTACGTTTTCGTAAAGCGTTCCGGTACGAATTCGATGGAATGGTCGCGTACCACTTCCAAAGCCGGTTTAGCCAATGGTTCCATCTTAACGAACCACTGTTTCGTTACCAGCGGTTCAACGATGGTATGGCAACGAGAGCAATGACCTACGCTGTGGCCATGGTCTTCGATGTGGTCCAAGAGACCCATTTCTTCCAATTCTTTAACAGCCTGTTTACGGCAAGCTTCACGAGTCAAGCCGTTGAAATGACCTGCCTGATTATTCATCGTGCCGTCTAAGTTCATAACGATAATCGATTCAAGATTATGGCGCTGACCCATTTCAAAGTCGTTCGGGTCATGAGCCGGCGTAATCTTAACGCAGCCGGTACCGAAAGCCGGGTCTACGTATTCATCGGCAATAACCGGAATTTCACGGTTAACGAACGGCAACAACAAGGTTTTGCCGATAATATCGCTGTAACGTTCGTCATCCGGATTAACAGCTACGGCTACGTCGCCGAACATGGTTTCCGGACGGGTGGTTGCGATGGTTACGAAGCGACCTTCTTCACCAACAACCGGATATTTGATGTACCACAAATGACCGTTTTCATCTTCGTGTTCAACTTCGATGTCGCTTAATGCGGTATGACAGCTAGGGCACCAGTTCGTAATACGTTCGCCCTGGTAGATTAAACCTTTTTCATATAAGGCTACGAATACTTCGCGAACAGCCTTGTAATAGCCTTCGTCCATGGTGAAACGTTCACGAGTCCAGTCGCAGGAACCGCCAAGGCTACGAATCTGTTTAACGATAGTGCTGCCGTATTCTTCCTTCCATTGCCATACGCGTTTGATGAATTCATCACGACCTAAGTCATAACGGCTTTTGCCTTCCGTTTCCATGAGGTTCTTTTCTACTTTAACCTGCGTAGCAATACCAGCATGGTCGGTACCCGGCATCCACAATACGTTATAGCCCTGCATACGTTTGAAGCGAATCAAAATATCCTGCAATGTATTATCAAGGGCATGACCCATGTGCAGCTGGCCGGTTACGTTCGGTGGCGGCAATACAATACTGAACGGTTTCTTATTCGGATCGGCTTCTTCGTGGAAATAACCGTTATTTTCCCAGAACGAATACCACTTCTTTTCCAGCTCAGCCGGATTATAGGTCGTTAAATTCTCAAAAGTTTTCATGCTCTGCTTCCTCCTTAAAAAAAGCCCTCTCGTCCATTAGGACGAAAGGGCTTTGTAGCTTCCGCGGTACCACCTAGATTATTGCCGTAGCAATCACTCATTAGCCGTAACGAGGCTTATCCGGAAACAACTACGCATCGCCGACAATCCTTACACCAATTCATCCAACAAAAATGTAACCAACAAATTTCATCTAATAAACGAGTAAGGTCCGTCAACTGACTTCCCTGTTTCGACTCAGAGGCTACCCTCTTCGTGCCACGTGCATCGCTCCCACCAACCGATGCTCTCTGAAACGCTTTCCGAAAATTTTTCCTCATCACTGTCGCCAATATATCTAACTGTACTTCGTAACCTAGTGATACTGAAGCATCACGGGGTTCTCTGATTTATAATAACTAAAAACCGGCGCCCTGTCAACGGGCGCCGGCTGACTACTTACGCATAACATGCGCTACAATTCGCAAGCTGACTTCATATAACAAAATCATCGGCAACGCAATCATAGTCTGTGAGAACATATCCGGTGTAGGTGAAATAACTGCACCAATAACAAAGGCCAAGAATAAGAATATCTTACGTTTCTTTTTAAGAAAGTCCGATGTAATTAAATTGAGCTTTGCTAGGATAATCATCACTATAGGCAATTCGAAGATGGCACCAAAAGGCACGATAAACGAAATGACAAAATCTACGTACTGGCCAATAGAGAATAGCGGTTGCAATTCCGGCGTTGCAAAGCCAATGAAGAATCTCACGGCTGCAGGCAACACGAGGAAGTACGCAAAAAGGACGCCCATAAAGAATAATATAATGGCAAAAGGCAAAAACCAATTCGTCACTTTCTTTTCCCGCTTTGTCAGCGCCGGTATGATAAAGGCCCACGCTTCATATAGCCAAATCGGTGAAGAGCCTAAGATACCAGCTACCAACGCTACCTTCATGTATGTAAAGAAGGCTTCCGTAGGCCGCATATAATAGAGCTTGCCAGCTGGCGCTATAATGATGTTCAACAAGTCATCCACATAGTAGTACGCAATACAAAAGCCTACTAAAATGGCGAGAATGGAGATAATAAGCCGCTTACGCAGCTCTGTCAAATGACCAACCACAGACATGGCTCCGGCTTCTGCCATGAGCTTCGCTTCCGTTTCGGTGTAGTTCGCTTCCGGTCGTTCTTCGGCTCCCTCGGCCACCACTAAGGCACCTTCACTGCTACCGCTGACTTCGTCCGGATCCACTTCACCGCGCCGAATGCGCTCCGCCTGTTTCATTCTCTTCTTTTGTGCCAAAACACTATTCAGGGATGGCTTGCGTTTCGGGTCATCAAAATCCTTTACCTGAAACGGTTCCATAAGATTACACCTTTCTCTACGAGTATACGTTCACCCCACCTGCGAATGCAGTACGGGATAGATTACACCTTGCGATGTTTCAAGGAAGCTAATACTTCGCGTAAAATCGCTTTACCGGTGAAGTCCGGCAATGCATCTAAGGCTTCCGTCGCATCGCGGCGATAGGTTTCTTCCAATCGTAAGGTGTTCTCTACGCCACCCTGTTTAACTACAAAATCAATTAACGCATCTTCCGAGCCATCGTCGGCAATAGCATGCACCTGTTTCGTCAGATCTGCTGCATTTTCCGGCGTTACCACCGATAACAACGGATAGGTAATGAGACCTTCGCGCAAATCCTTACCAACCGGTTTCCCCGTCGATTCAGACGTTGCACAATAATCCATAATATCATCGGTAATCTGAAAGGCCATGCCCAAGCAATGACCATAGCGCTTCAAGTACGGAATCTGTTCAGCCGGCCAATGACCTAAAATGCCGCCTACTTCCATACAGGCTTCAATGAAGTCGGCCGTCTTCTTCTGCGTTTTTGCCAAGTAGCGGTCTGTACCCTGATCTACGCGGAAAACGTCTTCCATTTGCATGAATTCGCCTTCTACAAGCGCAGAAATAATGAAGGTAAATGCTTTTAAGCACTGTACAGAGCCTACTTCGGCTACAATATCAAAGGCCTTGGCAAAGAGATAGTCGCCGCTAAGGATAGCCACTTTATTGCCTTTACTGCAATGAATCGCTTCCGCACCGCGGCGTACCTCTGCCTGGTCCAATACATCATCGTGGATTAAGGTTGCTAAATGCAACATTTCCACCGCTGCTGCCATTGCTACACGTTCTTTTTCATCGGATTGACCCGCTCCGGCAATCAACAAACAAAGACGTGCTCGCAATCGTTTCCCGCCCGCAGCAGACAGGGGACGGATCAATTGGTTAAAGTCCTCGGAGCCGGTATGAAGCGATTCCTCCAAAAAGGCTTCCACCTTTACCAGGTCGGACTTTACCTGTTCTTTTAACTTTAATTCTGCAACAACATTCATTCTTCGTCCCCCAAAAGTACGCGATTAATTCGAGTATTTAACAATTCTCGGCCGGTATGCTTTAACGCACTGTACGCAATAGGCGGCGTATCACAGGCATAGCGCTCTTTTATAATCGCCATATTGCGTTGCTTTTCACTACTCTTCAGCTTATCCGTTTTCGTCACTACAATTTGCAAAGGCACACCAGCTTCGCGAAGCCAGTTATACGCTTCTTCATCGATAGGTAACTCCGGATGACGGCCGTCAATGAGTAGACATAATAACATCAACCGTTCTGATTGTAAGATATAATCGGCAATAAAGGAAGACCACAAGTTCCGATTACTCTTATCGGTTTTTGCAAAGCCATAACCAGGCAAGTCCACAAGGAACCAATCATACCGTCGTTCTTCCGTTTCACTCAGCGTTTCCCGGGACGTGACGGAGAAGAAATTAATCGTCTTCGTCTTACCCGGTTGTCCGCTCACCAGCGCTAACCCACGATGGTTACACAACGAATTTATCAATGAAGACTTGCCCACATTCGACCGACCCAAGAAGGCAATTTCCACCGTATCCCCTTCCGGGTACTGCTTGGCCGATACAGCCGAAGCCGTATAGGCGGCTTTGATAATGTGCAAGCCGCCCTTCTTCTTCGGGCCATATATGATAGGTTTTTTCATCGGTTTCTTCGTCTGCTTCATTTTACAAACGCCTTTGCCAATACATCATCCATGGTCTTAACCAAGGTAATCTGCAAGCCTTCTTTAACCGTATCCGGCAATTCGCTAATATCCTTCAAATTGCCCTGCGGTACGAAGACTTCCTTAACACCGTGGCGTAATGCAGCGAGGAGCTTTTCTTTTAAGCCACCAATCGGCAATACGCGGCCACGGAGCGTAATTTCACCAGTCATGGCCAAGTCAGCGCGAACCTTACGATTCGTCAATGCCGACACGATAGCCAAGGTCATGGTAATACCGGCAGACGGACCGTCCTTCGGCGTAGCGCCTTCCGGCAAGTGCACATGGATATCCATGGTCTTGTAGAAGTCTTCCTTAATACCCAACGCTTTCGCATTGTGACGGATATAGGACAACGCTGCCTGACCGGATTCCTGCATAACCTTACCAAGACTACCGGTTAACGCCAATTTACCGGTGCCTTCCATGGTGGTTGCTTCGCAAGGAAGCACAACGCCGCCAACGGAAGTCCAAGCCAAGCCGCAAACCAAGCCAACCTGAGCCTGTTTTTCTCGTTCCTGTTCCAAGTAAATCGGAGCGCCTAAGTAATCTTCCAAATTCTTAACGGTTACACGCGGCACCGTGCCGTCACCTTCGACTACGGCGTAAGCAGCCTTACGGCAAATCTTAGCAATCGTCTTTTCTAAGGTACGAACACCGGCTTCACGGGTATACTCGCTAATAACACGACGCAATACAGCATCGGATAATTTCAAGCCACGGCCTTCAAGACCGTTTTTCTTAATCTGCTTCGGCACCAAGTAGCGCTTAGCAATTTCAAGCTTTTCTTCTTCCATGTAGCTGGACAATTCAATAACTTCCATGCGGTCCATCAGCGGCGCCGGAATGTTGCTCGGCACGTTTGCCGTCGTAATCCAGAATACATCAGAGAAGTCGAAAGGCAATTCGATGAAATGATCGCTGAAGGTTTTGTTCTGCTCAGGATCCAATACTTCCAATAACGCAGACGACGGATCGCCTTTATAATCGGAAGCAAGCTTGTCGATTTCATCTAACAGGAACACCGGATTACGGGTACCTGCATTGCGCAAGCCCTGAATCATACGGCCCGGCAACGCACCAATATAGGTACGGCGGTGACCGCGGATTTCCGCTTCATCGCGTACGCCACCTAAGGATACGCGCACGAATTTACGGTTCATAGCCTTAGCAATGGACGTAGCCAAGGACGTTTTACCAACCCCCGGAGGGCCTACGAGACAGAGAATGGAACCACTGTCTTTGTTGGACAACTTGCGAACGGCCAAGAATTCCAAGATGCGTTCCTTGATCTTTTTAAGACCATAGTGATCTTCATCCAAAATCTTAGCTGCTTCGTCTACTTCGAGGCGGTCTTCACTTAACGTATTCCACGGCAAGGATAATACCCAATCTAAGTAGTTACGCAACAGGGACGTTTCCGGCATCATCTGCGGCATACGGCTGTAGCGCTGAATTTCTTTTTCGACACGTTCGCGCAATTCATCGGATAATTCCAATTTTGCCAGGCGTTCACGTAATTCCTGTGCTTCTTCATCAGGATCCTGTTTGTCGCCTAATTCATCGTGAATAGCGCGGATTTTTTCACGCAAGAAGTATTCCTTCTGCTGTTTTTCCATTTGCGTGCGAACCTGACGGTTGATGTTGTTTTCCAACGTGGAAATTTCGCGTTCCATGTTCAACGCACCAACAACCATGTTCAAGCGACGCTGTACGTTTAATTCACCTAAGAATTTTAAACGTGTATCAATCGGTGCCTGCAACAAAAGCGCAATCTGGTCAGCCGTTTCAGACGCATCATTGCGATCCATAACGCTGCGAATTTCTTCTTCCGTAAGGAGCTTCGATTCTTCAGCCCATTTCAAGAATTCGCCTTGTGCCAAACGACGATACGCTTCTAATTCAACGGGATTACCGTATTCAGATTCCAAAATTTCCCCGGTAGCGCTATATAAGTCATCGCCAACGATAACTTCAGTGAGGCGCACACGAGCAACCCCTTCTACTAACACGCGTACTAAACCGCCGGGCAAGCGCAACTTCTGCTGAATTCGTACCAGCGTACCAAATTCGGCAATGTCCTTTTGTGTCGGTTCGTCAATATCTTCGTCCAATTGCGACGCAACCAGCAACAATCGTTCCTGTTCCATAGCCCGATTGACTGCTTCTTTTGATTTGTCACGGCCAATTTCCAAGCGTAATTCCGTTTTCGGGAATGCCACTAAGCCGCGCAATGGGACTAAGGGTAAGCTAATCTTTCGTTCGCTCATATAGCCTAGCCTCCTTTACATAGTGTATGTATAAAAAGAAACTCATTCCCGGTGAAATGAGTTTCTCAGACTGTTAATTAATTCGTGCCTTTGCGTGCAGACTCATTCTTAAGAATCGGTTCTGCTTCGCCTTTTACCGCTTCGCGGGTAATGATACATTCTTTGATTTCCGGTTGAGACGGAATATCAAACATAACCTGTTTCATCACTTTTTCAATAATCGATCGCAGACCACGTGCCCCGGTATTTCGCTTTAACGCTTCCGATGCGATTTCATCTAACGCATCTTCGTTAAAGGTAAGCACAACATCTTCCAGGGACAACATCTTTTCATATTGTTTGGTTAATGCGTTTTTCGGCTCCGTCAAAATCTTGATGAGACCTTCTTTATCAAGCGGATCTAAGGTTACCATAACCGGCAATCGGCCGATAAATTCCGGAATCAAGCCGAATTTTTGCAAATCTTCCGGCACCACTTCTTTCAAAATTGCGGAAATGTCTTTTTCTTCCTGCTTCTGAATGTCGGCACCAAAGCCTAAGGTCTTCTTAGCCGTACGCTTAGAAATTACTTTTTCCAAGCCATCAAAAGCACCACCGCAAATGAACAAGATGTTCGTTGTATCGATTTGAATCAATTCTTGGTGCGGGTGTTTACGACCGCCCTGTGGCGGCACGGACGCTACCGTACCTTCCAATATTTTTAGCAATGCCTGCTGTACCCCTTCGCCGGATACGTCGCGGGTAATGGACGGATTTTCCGATTTACGGGCAATCTTGTCGATTTCATCGATATAGATAATGCCTCGTTCGGCCCGTTCAATATCATAATCTGCGGCTTGAATAAGCTTTAACAGAATATTTTCCACGTCTTCACCAACATAGCCTGCTTCTGTAAGGCTTGTGGCGTCCGCAATGGCAAAAGGAACTTCCAGCATTTTTGCCAGAGTCTGTGCCAATAAGGTTTTACCGCTACCGGTAGGACCAATAAAGAGCACGTTTGCTTTTTGTAATTCTACATCGTCGACTACATTATCTGTTTGCAATCGCTTGTAGTGATTGTATACGGCTACAGCCAACGATACTTTGGCATCATCCTGGCCGATAACATATTCGTCCAAGTGTGCTTTAATTTCTCGCGGCGTAGGCACGTGTTTTAAGCGGAAACCGGTTGTATCCGGTCCCAGCTCTTCTTCTATAATGTGTTGACATACTTCTACACATTCGTCGCAAATGTAAACGTTCGGGCCGGCTACCAGCTTACGAACTTCGTCGCCGGTACGACCACAAAAGCTACAGCGCAATGTGTCTTTTTCGTCTTTTTTCTTCAAGCCTTCTCCTCCGCTTACTCGTTAGTCTTTAAAGAGCGAGTCAAAACTTCGTCGATTAAACCGTATTTAACAGCATCTTCAGCACTCATGAAATTATCGCGGTCCGTGTCGCGGGAAATAACATCCAACGGCTGACCACTATGAGATGCCAAGATACCATTTAATTCTTCACGCATACGTAAAATTTCACGAGCGTGAATTTCGATTTCCGAAGCCTGACCTTGTACACCGCCTAAAGGCTGATGAATCATCACACGTGCATGGGGTAATGCATAGCGTTTGCCCTTGGCACCGGCCGTGAGCAATACGGCACCCATGCTGGCTGCGGAGCCCACACAAATGGTGGATACATCCGGCTTGATGTACTGCATGGTATCGTAAATAGCCATGCCGGCGGTTACAACACCGCCGGGGCTATTAATATACAAATGGATATCCTTATCCGGATCCTCAGCTTCCAGGAACAATAACTGTGCAATAACCACATTGGCTACCTCATCATCGATGGGGCCACCTAAGAACACAATACGATCCTTTAACAAGCGAGAATAAATATCATAGGAACGTTCGCCACGTCCACTTTGTTCCACAACTATCGGTACATACATAAAAAACACTCCTTATGTCACTGTACCCATCGGCGACAGCCTTATTTTGCTTCTTCGGTAGCTGCTTTCGGTTCCGCACCTTTAGCCTGTTCAACGATTACGCGAGCTGCTTTTTTACGAGCTACGGAACTTGCCAACATGGATACACGACCTTCTTTAGCAATAATGTTCCAAACTTCTTTCGGATCAGCGCCGAAGTTCTGAGCCATCGTGAAGATTTCCATGTTCATGTCTTCAGAGGTTACCTGGATGTTTTCAGCTTTAGCAACTGCATCCAATACTAAGTCCGTGCGTACATTTTCTGCAGCAGTTTCTTTGTATTCTTCTTTCAACTGTTCCAAAGTTTTGTTGGAGAATTTCAAATAGTCATCTAATTTCAAACCACGGGATTCCATGTTCATAGCCAATTCCTGAACCATCTGTTCAACGCGGTCAGCTACCATGATTTCCGGGATTTCAACCGTTGCGTTAGCTACGGCTTTCTTAATCAATTCAGTATTGTAAGCGTCTACAGCACGATGTGCAGCGTCTTCTTCCATCTTCTTGCGAAGGTCAGCTTTTAATTCTGCAATCGTATCGTAGGAGCTTGCTTCTTTAGCGAATTCGTCGTTCAATTCCGGCAATTCTTTGCGTTTAATGTCGTGAACATGAACTTTGAATACGGCTTCTTTACCAGCCAATTCTTTTACGAAGTAATCTTCCGGGAAGGTTACTTTTACATCAACGTCATCACCAGCAGCGTGACCGATCAACTGATCTTCGAAGCCAGGGATGAAGCTGCCAGAACCGATCTGGAGCGGATAGGATTTACCTTCGCCACCATCGAACGGCTTGCCATCGATAGAACCAGCAAAGTCGATTACTGCGAAGTCATCCTTCTGTAATTTAGCGTCTTTGTCAGCTACTACCATTTTAGCCTGCTGGCTGCGAATGTTGTTTAACTGTTCGTCAATCTGTTCGTCAGTAACCGTAGCATCCTGTTTTTCAGCTTCCAAGCCTTTGTAGTCACCCAAGGTTACTTCCGGGCGTTTCGTCAAGGTAGCTTTGAATACTAAGTCTTTACCTTCTTCGAACGTTACGCGTTCGATTTCCGGTTCAGATACCGGTACGATATCGTTTTCGCGCAATGCATCGTTATATGCACGGCCAGCCAACATTTCGAAAGCTTCTTCCATGATGGCATCTTTGCCGAAATTCATTTCCAAAATACGGCGCGGTGCTTTACCTTTACGGAAACCAGGGATGTTAACCTGGGAAGCGATGCGCTTTACAGCCTGCGAAATACCTTTAGTTACTTCTTTCGCCGGAACTTCAATAGTTAAGGTTACCTTATGCTGATCAACAGGGGTTACAGTTGCATTCATGAAAATATGTCCTCCTTGCGGGCCAATGCCCCACTCTAGTTTTAATATTGCATTTTTTATCTTATCACAAATTTACAGGCAATGCAATTTTACTTGATTAACAATCTTATTAATAGTGGCTGGCGATACCAAGTACCGCCAGCCAACACTATAGCTTAATTTTCAGCGGCAATCAATTCAATAACATCATGACGGCTAAAGATGCCTACTAAACGTTCTTCCTTGTCCAGTACCGGCACGGTTTTTAAATGCTTTTCGAGCATTACGGCTACCACTTCTTCTACGTCATCTTCCGGATGACAGGTGATAACTTCCGTCGTCATAAGCTCATCAACATGAGTTGCCAACAATTTTTTGAACTGTGCATTATATTCGCCAATGCCACTGTAATAAATGCTGGCACCGAGCACATTCACATAATGCGGTGCATGGGGGCGAACTTTTTTGTACAACAAATCGCCTTCGGTAATAATACCTACCAAGCGTTCGTCGTCGCCAACTACGGGTACTGCAGAAATGCCATGCTTAGCCAACAGCTTTGCAACTTCGTTAATCGTATTATCCTTCGTTACCGTAACCGGATATTTGTTCATAACTTCATTGACTTTCATAGTAAGTCCCTTCTTTCCCAGTTTTTATATTATATAGTGAAAAAATGATGAACAATGAGCGCAATGGCCACTAAGGCCAAGGCAATCACCATAATCCGGATGCCTTGACGGTTCGTTGCCTTACCACCTTCATCGGTGCCAACCAGATTGCCCTCTTCATCATAATGATGACGATATTGACCTTCCAAGTCTTCGTAATCTTTGATGTCTTCAATAATCTGCTGCTGTTTCTTTTCAGCCACAGCCTGCCAGCGAACGCGCACCGAGTCTTCCATTTGCGCCACCTGCAGCTTAGCAATATCGCGACGCAAGGCATTGGTCTTTTCCGTTACATAATCAATGCGTTCATCTAAGACCTTGCTCATGTGCTGACTGCGACCTAACAGGTTTTGATAGGTAACGCGCAACGCCTGCGTCATCGCTTCCTTAGTAGCGTCATTGACATCACCTTGTTGCAATGCTTTTACATCGCGGATAACTACATCAACCGTAAGCGACATGTAATAATGAAGCTCACTGATGACGGAATTAAAGAACGAGCTTTGCCCTACAATTTCCTGTCGACAATGCTCTACATAAGGGGCAGAAAAACCACCAGCTTCTAATGCATCTACCATCGAAGCCACATCCTTATAGGTATTCATGGTCGACATAACGAGACTGGACAAATTCCGAATATCGCTTACTGCATAGTGCAGAATCGTTTCAAAGTCGGACTGTCCTTCAGGACCGCCACTGATTTCATCCGTTGCTGTTGCCGTCGTCGGTACAATCGAAGCAGCCGCTTCATCAATCTTCGTAACCGCTGCCTGAATCGATGTATTCACCTCCGCTACGCTATCCGCATAGCGCTGTGAAAAGCTCCCTAACGGCCCCGGCTCCAGCAATCGTCGTACAGAAGGCAAGGATTCCAATTCAATCGTAATCGTGTCCACTATATTAACTCCTCTCCGTTCGCACCGCTACCAGTGATATGGTTCGTTGCGATTTATTTTACAGGCACGGTAAATCTGCTCTACTAAGAGTAGCCGCACCATTTGATGCGTAAAGGTCATCGGACTAAAGGATAGTCGCCAATCGGCACGTTTTCTGAGCTCTTCTGATACGCCGAAGGCACCACCAATGATAAACACCATCTCACTGATACCACTAACCTCTAACTCGGCAATGCGCGCCGCCAGCGCTTCCGACGAGGTGGTCTTACCATACACATCGAGAAGCACCACATAGGCGTGATTGCTAACGCCCTTCAATAACCGTTCACCTTCATCATTTACAGCCTGTAGGCGCGCCGTCCGATCACCGGAGCCGGACATTTTACTTTCCGAAAGCTCCGTAATCGTCACGCCGCCATACACGCGCAAACGCTTCACAAACTCCGCTACACCATCGCGTAAATACTGTTCCTTCAGCTTACCAATGGCCAACACTGTAAACTTCATGATTAGTTGTCCTCACTCGTCGGCATAGTGCCCAAGGTCAACTGAACCTGACGTTCCTGGCCGTTACGCCAAATAGTAAAGGTACCGGTGTCACCAGGCTTCTTGCTATCCAGCCACTGCTTAAGAGCCATTAAATCGGTCATATTCTTACCATCAACGCTAGTAATGATATCGCCGCGCTGAATATTCGTATTAGCAGCCGGTCCATCGCTGTAAATCTTAGCGATTAACAAGCCATCGTGATTCATGTTAATGCCGTATTTAGCAGCGCTGTTCTTGTCGAGCACGCCTAAGCCTAAGTACGGACGAGTAACCTTACCATTAGCAATCAATTCTTTGACAATCGGTTTTACTTCGTTAATCGGAATTGCAAAGCCCATGCCTTCAACGCCGGTCTTTTCAATCTTTTCACTGTTAATACCGATAACTTCGCCGTCAGCATTCACCAAAGCGCCACCAGAGTTACCCGGATTGATAGCCGCATCAGTCTGAATCAACGGGAAGCGCTGCGTTTCCATATCGATAGTACGATGCAAAGCGCTAATAACGCCGGCCGTTACCGTACCCTGGAATTCAAGGCCTAACGGGTTACCAATAGCGATAGCCGGTTCGCCAACCTGCAAATCATCGGAGTTACCAAAGGTTGCTACCGGTAACTGTTTATTGGTATCGATTTTAACAACAGCTAAGTCAGTTAACGGGTCAGTACCGACAACCTTGCCCGGCAACGACGTGCCATCGCTAAGGGATACGGTAACTGTATTGTTATCAGCACCAGCGACTACGTGATAGTTCGTCACAATGTAACCCTGTTTATCGAAGATTACACCAGAACCAACACCTTCGCCGACCTGAACCTTGCGGTCAAAAATGTCGCGATTGTAAATCTTAGTGGTAATACCTACAACGGCCGGGCCCACTTTCTTAACAGCAGCCACAATCGGCGTATTCCGATTCGGCGTCAACGCCTTCTGCTGCCCTTGGTCCGTCGTCGCCTCCGTAGCGGCTGGCGCCGACGGATGCCAACGACCGGTCATATAACCGCCAAATGCACCAACAACAATCAAAACTACAGCTAACACAATGTAAAGTATTTTTTTCTTTTGATCCATAGACAGCCTCCTTTCGGCTCGCTTTCTATTGTTCCATATACTTATAAAAATTCTATGAAATTACCTAAAATTCCTGCCAAAATTTTTCGATATTTGAAAACACTTTGTGAAATAAACTACCTTCTTGGTCCACTATTGCCGAATAGCCAACCTAAGTTCACGGTGCCATACTAACTAACAAAGCGCATAAAACCTGGTAAAATGTCTTAGCCGCCAATAGACACAGCTTCCTTCGGCTGACCATGCTTAACGGTTAGGCCATCGCCGACTACAATGCCTTCGGCAGTCAATAAGTGCTCTAATGTATCGGTTACTACCGGTTGGGCATTGTTATGCTCTGACCGATGGGCCATAATGACCTCTAATTCGGCCGGTCGCTTCATCATGATGAGCGCCCGCGCTGCCGATTCGTTGCTCAAATGACCATGGCTACCGGCTACGCGGCGCTTCAAGTCCGCCGGGTATGGGCCATAGCGCAACATTTGCGGATCGTAATTGGCTTCCAATACCAATAAGCGGCTATCATCCATATGACCGAGCATGTTCGCATCGATAATGCCAGTATCCGTCATATACGTTGCCTTTTCAGAACCGGCGATGATTTCAAGACCAATAGGGTCAATGGCATCATGACTGGTGCTGAAGTATTCCACCGTCAAAGAGCCCATAGCCATAGACGAGCCGGTTAAGGCCGTAAAGCGCCCCTTTTGAAGTCCTTTGCGGCGGATGATTTCACTCATGGTGGCCTTCTTTGTAAAAATTGGCAAATCATATTGCTTGATAAGCTGCGGAAGCCCTGCAATATGATCGGAATGTTCGTGGGTAATAAAGACACCAGCCAGCTGATCCGGCATGATGCCGAAGGACTTAATGCCCTGCGTAATGCGGCGCGCACTAATGCCGGCATCAATCAAAAACGCCGTACTGCCGTGCACCACCAAGGTCGCATTGCCACTGCTGCCACTGGCTAATACATGAATCTGAAGCGATTCGTCTTGTCCTGCTATACTCACCGTGTACTCCTTCATTAAACAAGCAAGGCGGGATGAACGACTCCCGCCCCACTAGGAAACTATACTACTTTGTAACGCCGTAAACTGTGTTTGGTCCTAAGTGATGTTCCAACGTGCGCCACTGCGCCTTCTTGGCCATAAGCCAAGAGCCTTTGTTGATCACCGGGTCGCGCCCGATTAAGTTAATGTCAAAGTCTTCGTTGTCAGACCAATACAATTTACCATTTTGGAATTTAAACAAAACACCTGCAATTTCAGCGGTGCAATTGGAACTGGCCGGAATCAAATTTAACCGTTCCAACTCATCAAATACCAGCTCGATAGCCGGCAACTTCGTATCCTGTCGTTGGAATACAAAGCGCAAACGACGCTTTGCATTGATAGGATACATTGCCAACGCCGGTTGTACATAGGCACCGCTTACGTAATCCATTTCTGTAAGCACGCAATGTCTGAATCCGTTAAACACTTGCATAAGTTCATCAATATCATGCTGCGAGGTTATTCTATGCCAGTCCACAATTGCCTCCTATTGCGCCACCTGTTTATTGAGGTTGCCGCTCTTAAATCCTTGCAAATCTACACTGATAAAGTCAAATCCGATGCGTTCAAACTCACGGCACAACTCAGCGCGGAATGCATCATCGCCAAAGCGATGGAATTCGCCGGCCGGCACTTCAATGCGGGCCGTTGTCTCCAGCACGCGTACGCGTACAGGACCTTCAAAGAAGCGATGCAAGTACGCTTCCCCTGCTTCGATGCGCTTAAGCATATCGCCAGTTATTTCATGATTATAAGGCACGCGGGTCGCTAAGCAAGGAGAGCTCGGTTTATCCCACACGGGAAGCCCGGCCGCCTTAGCAGCTGCACGCACATCCGCCTTCGTAAAGCCATTATTGAGGAGCGGACTACGGACGCGACCTAACTCTTCTAAGGCACGCATGCCCGGTCGATAATCCTTCGTATCATCTAAATTGCCGCCGTCAAGCACTTCGGCAATACCCTGTTCCGCCGCCCAATCAAGGAGCTTCGAAAACCGATTTTTCTTACAATAGTAACAACGCTCCGGATCATTGCGCACAAAATCCGGCATGGCTAATTCGTCAATGGTGACGATAGTGTGTTTAATGCCAATTTGTGCGGCAAATCGCTTTGCATCTTCAATTTCAGATTGGGGTAACGTCGGTGAGCTTACCGTAAACGCCTGCGCCTTATCGCCTAAAACCTTGTAGGCTTCCGCTGCCAAAAACGTGCTGTCTACACCGCCTGAAAAGGCGATAACGGCACTATCCATAGCGGCCAATTCCGCATCAAGACGCTTTAACTTTTCTTGTAACTCAGTATCCATTAAATTCATCATCCTTTTTCTCGTATCTTTCCTGCACGGATATGTTCCCCCAATACCCATACCATACTTATAGTATATACCATGTTCTGTAAATATGCCATGAAAAAAGGCTAAAGTTATTTACCTTCTAAGATGGAAATGAAATATTTCGTGTTCGCTTCCAAATCCCGGCCACGGCGGAACATATCGCCGCCTACGAGGTACATAGTGTCCGGTCCATAAAGACTCATCAATTCCGGCAACCGCTTAGCCGTAACGCCGCCGCCCGGCGACGGGCACGCTGCCTTTAAGCCGTGATAGGGCATGGAGCACGTTTCGTGAATCTTCTTGCACTGTGGTGCCGTAAAGGTGAAACGACCGCCATAGGACACAAAAATGGGCATATCCGCACCAAAAATACGAGGGAATAAGGCAAACCACAAATGATCTGCAATGCCCGATACGCCAGGCAAGGCAAAGCCGCCCATCATAGCCGGATGACTAATAATAGGCATGTTCAGTTCCGGATCTTTGGCCAAGCGATGCAGCCAGCCATAGCCCACTAAAGCAGGAGCCACCATCAACGCCATAGCGCCGGCTTCCTTCGCCGCATAGGCCCGTTCCAAAACAGCTTCCCCATCGGCGGACACATTGGCGGCATAAATCGTATGACCACCTACGGCTTCATTGACTTCGGCAATGGTAGCCGCACAGCGTTTTACACGTTCCATATAAGGTGCAAAGCGCTGATTGGTAATACCATGGTCGTCCTTGATAACGTCGACGCCACCGCGGGTGTAAGCGCTACACATAGCGGCTAAGTCCTCTGTGGAATTACCCATCGGTTTGATAACTGCCTGCAGGAGCGGACGGTTGTACGTGCCTGTCATTTCACGGAGACCGTCAAGACCAAAGCGAGGACCGCCAAAGGTGCTGGCCAAATTCGGCGTCAGCTGCACATCGGTAACCCAAATATGAGGCTGCAACGACGAGTTGCCAAAGACAACGTTCAAGAACTGCGTCGCCTCCATAGCTGTCGTGTCTTCATTGTAGGCGATAACCGCATCAAAACCGCCGTCGGCTGATGGTTCCAAGGAATCCAAACGGCCCACAATATGCTCCTTAATCCATTCGTTTTCTACAAACTCGTAAGGGAATTCAATGGTTTGCTCCACCTGAACGCCCCAGGCGATTGCTTTCGCTTCTTCGTACGTCGGCACATCAATATGATATGTTACGGTAAAACGAGAATCTGTTTCTGTTGCCATACTACCACAATCCTATCTTCCATTTACTACACTTCTATGATTTTATGTCTTTTTACGATAGCCAGTACCGTCCATCATGAAAAGATTTATCAATTAAAATTAATATCAACTATCTTCTATTTTACCTAAACTGCACAATAAATGCTACTACTAGGAGGACACATTTTGTGCTATACTTATGAGGAAACGACACATAGATGTTAGTTTGTTATAAGCACAGGCTATATATCTGTCTACAAAAAGAGAGATTAGAGAATTAAGAGGTGACATTATGGAAGCAAATAAATATATTGCCCAAGCCATTCAAGATATGCCGGCATCCGGTATTCGTAAGCTTTGGGAATTGGCTATGTCCATGGATGAAGTAATTTCCTTATGTATCGGTGAACCGGACTACGCGCCGCCCCAGAAGGTTTTGGACGCTTGCTGCACCAGCATCCAAAACAAAGAAACCCATTACTCCCCGAACGCCGGCATTTTGCCGTTGCGTACGGCCATTCGCAACTGGTACTTCAAGCATTACGGCGTTGATTACACCGAAGATGAAATGATGCTCACCATCGGTGCGTCGGAAGCTATCGACTTATCCTTACGCGTATTGCTGAACCCGGGCGACGAAGTCTTAATGCCGGATCCGTCCTACGTGGCCTACCCTGCCGAAGTTGAAATGTGCGGCGGTGTCCCGGTTATGGTCGAAACGCGCTTAGAAGACGACTTCAAATTGACGGTAGAAGCGTTGGAAAAGAAAGTAACGCCGAAGACAAAGGTTTTGGTTGTTGGTTACCCAAGCAATCCCACCGGTGCTATTATGACCCGTGAAGACTGGGCGCCTATCGTAGACTTTGTTATCAAACACGACCTCATCGTTGTTAGTGACGAAATTTACTCCGAACTTACCTATGGTCAGAAGCACTGCAGCATCGCCTCCTTCCCGGGCATGAAGGAACGTACCTTTATCTTGAACGGTTTCTCCAAGGCCTTTGCTATGACCGGCCTTCGTATTGGTTTCTTGTGCGCACCGCACGAATTCATCCAGGCTGCCATCAAGATTCACCAGTACAGCATCGTTGGCCCGGCTACACTGATTCAGCATGGCGCTATCGTAGCCTTGAACGAATGTGACGACTCCGTAGCCGCTATGCTCGAAGAATACCAAGCACGTCGCGATATTATCGTCAAAGGCTTCCAGGATATGGGCCTCCCCATTTCCGTTCCGGAAGGTGCTTTCTACGTATTCCCGGATATTTCCGCTACAGGCCTTAACGACGAAGAATTTGCGTTGAAGCTCCTCGAAGAAGAACATGTAGGTGTTATCCCTGGTTCTGCTTTTGGTGAATTCGGCAGAAACCGCATTCGTGCTTCCTATGCATCGTCCCGCGACACCATTCGCGAAGCCTTAACGCGTATTGCTCGCTTTGTAGACCGCTACAGAACAGCTAACGCCAAATAAACTCCATATAAATACAACAAGGACGCCTTTCACAGGCGTCCTTCTACCATAAAGAGGTTGGTATAGAACCGGCTCCACAGCCCACTCTATGCCAACCTCTTTTTGACAGTATCTGATTAGGTATATGTATCGAAAAACGTAAAGTGTAAACGCTACACCGCTACCAGCTGCGGCGCTTTGTAACAGTATGCTTTCGTAAAATCAAGGGCATCCTAAGAAGTCTTACGCTTCTGCCAACGCCTTGCCCTGTGCTTCGCAGCTGGCATTGCCATCATCATCAGGCGCACCTAAAATAGCTACATTATCAGCTACAATAGTGGCACCGGCACCTTTTACGCGTTCAGCCCAATCGTCGAGCCATGTGCCGCCCCAGCCATAGGAACCAAAGAGGACAACCTTCTTGCCGCCCAATTTGCCTTCTAACTCATTGTAGAACGGTTCAAATTCCATGTCTTCCAGCTGTTCCGCACCCATGTCGGCGCAGCCTAAAGCCAATTTATCGAACTTAGCCGCTTCGTCCACCGTGATTTCAGAAACGGACTTTACCACAGCTTCCTGACCAGCTGCTGCAATGCCTTTGCCTACTGCTTCGGCCATAGCCGCCGTATTACCTGTACCGGACCAATAAATTACTCCAACCATGATTAATTCCTCCTCTTCAAACAAGAGCGCGTCACTCGCTTTTTACATGCGAGTAACAGCTTACGCAATTAACGATTCCAGCTGCTTACCATTGAGCAGCGCGTTGTGACAAAAATCTCGACAAGCCTGAAAACAATGAAAGGACAGTTTCGCGGACACTACATTGCTGTACACTTTCCATTCGCCGCACAGCTTATAGCCTTCGCCCTTCGTCTGGATAAACGCTTCCACATCGGCCAAGGGATAGCCGAGGAACAAACCGATTTCATGAGGGAAATCCACCGATTCTTCCAGTCGCGCTTTCAAACGCTGGAGCCACACCTCCAAGGTTTCCGATGCATCGTAGCCATAGCGAGCCAGGAACTCTAAATTCGCCGGGCGCCGCAAATAAGACTCGAGCATGTTCTTGCGAAATACCAACAGCAGGCGACGTCTTGCACAATGACATAGCTCATAGAAGAACAAGCCCCGTTGATTGAATTTTGAATTGTAAGTTGTCAGTACGCCGGATATCATATCGTCCAAATTACGCGGAACGGCCACGAGATTAGCAACCTTTATCCCCCGCAATGCTGGCGCGCAATGAAACCCGATCATGTAATCCATCAAGGTTATCATAGACCTACCTGCCTTTTTCATTAATTTCGGGAGAGCACTTGCTCTCGTGGCCTGTTGAGTAAATCCGGATTTAATTGTTATCAATTCTCAATTCATAGGATATTTCTTCTGAAATGAAAAGCCCGTTACATACGGTTTAAATATCAAGAATTGACAGTCTTTAAAAATAATTATCTTCTGAGACTATAATACAACCAACTGCATCGTTCGTCAAGACTAATTGATATTTATTTTCATATAGTCTCTTATGATTTGACTTTGTAGCAAGAGCCGCATCAGCGCCACACCAATGACGGTAACGGCGATAAATTCACCAATGCCGATGTAGGCCATGACACCTAAAATAGAAATATCAAAGGGCACTTCCCCTAAGTACGCCAGCTCAATGCCGATAATCACTGCATTAAACACGACAGGACTCAAGGACGCCAGCCACACATTCTTACACTTCGGCATGAACCACACCGCCAAGAACGTCGCAAAGGTGCCCACAATCATATCCGTAAGCCCAAAGGGACTGCCAATATTAGCAATAAAGCAACCGATAACGAGTCCCGGGATAAACCGCTTATTGTAAAACGCCAACAGCGTCATAAATTCTGAAATACGCACCTGAATCGGCCCATAGCTAAGGGGCGCAAGACCAATGGTCAACGCCGCATACACCGCCGCAATGGCTGCATTTAAGATTAACATTCTAAGATTAGTCGTCTGCATCATCATCCTCCATCTAATTTTCAAATTATATCCGTCAAACTGAAATAGTATATCACAAACCATCGACAATTTACTAGTCAACGTCTACACGATACGCACAATATCAAAAAGGCCAATAAAAAAGTGCCAACAAGACATATCTCGTTAGCACTTGCTATTATCGTTCGGTAATCTTCTTGCCCGTCATGTGCTCAATCGTGAGCTCCCAAGCTAGCATGCGGTCTACCGCTTTCAGATTCTGCTCTAAAATTTCCGGCGACGGATACATTTTCGTTCCCAATTGGCGCGCCGTTTCATACCGTTCAGCCGGGTCCGTCAGCTCTCGAATCGTACCAAAGGAAATCACCGACGTAATAGTTAGCGCAAAGTCACCTTCCGGCACATAGCCTTCATTGTACACGCAGAAGGAAACCTTCGGATTGCGACGGAACGCGTCCACCTTATGGCCTTCCTTAGCGGTATGGAAGTAAATGGCATTCTTTGCCGCATCATAGTAAAAGTTAACCGGCACGGCATACGGATAATTGTCATCGCCGGACACAGCCAAAACGCCACGAGGCGCCTTCGCCAAAATCTCCTGACAAACAGCGGTCTCAACCTGCTGCTTATGTCGTCTCATCGGTCTAAATGCCATAGTAATTTCTCCTTTACTCGCATCACTATACCTTTATAAGCTGGCTGCTAAACGCTTGCTAACCCATATCATACTTTCCCATCCCAGTTCTATGATATACCCCATTGTATGCCCCAATACTTGAATAGGCAATACATTGTTTTAGTATTTTAAAGTTTTAGTTATACAAAATTGTAAAACATAAATACCCTAAAAGAATCATCCCCCACGAATGATTCTTTTAGGGTATTAGTAGGTACGAGTTTCTTATTTGATGAAGCTTACGTGTTTGCAGATTTCTTCGTAAACTTTTTCTTTCGTAGCATTGTATTCTACTTTTTTCTGTTCGAACCAGTTGTTACCATGGGTATCGATGGATACGATCAACGGACCGAATTCTTTAACACGGCAGGTCCAAAGGGTTTCCGGCATGCCCAATTCTTTCCAGTTCGCATCTTCGATTTCTTCGACTTCCGTAGCAGCCAATACTGCGTTACCAGCGGGGAATACGAGGTGCAAGGCTTTGAATTCGGTGCAAGCGCGCTGCGTTTCCGGACCCATGCCGCCTTTACCAACGATGAGGCGAACGCCGGTAGTCTTTACGAATTCGTATTCGAATTTTTCCATACGCATGCTTGTGGTAGGCCCAACGGATACCATTTCGTATTTTTCCTGGTCGCCATCTTCGATTTTACGAACGATCGGTCCAGCGTGTAAGATAGCGCCGTCGCTAACGTTTACCGGCAATTCACGGCCATATTCAACGACGCGGCGATGTGCTACGTCACGGCAGGTCGTAATATGACCTGTTAAATAGATAATGTCGCCTGCTTTAATATTTTCTAAATCTTCCGGTTTGATTGGTGTCGTTAAAACTTTCTTTTCCATTAGTATTTCACCCCGCTATGAGACAATACCGTACATTTACCATCTTTCGTGAAAATCATGTGGCCACGACGGTGGTTCCAGCAACCAACGTTAACAGCTACGCTGATAACGGACGGATGACGAGCGCCGTTTTCAATGTTAACGCCCATAACCGATTTGTCGCCGCCCATGCCCTGCGGTCCTAATTTCAACGCATTAATGCCGTCTTCCAAAAGCTGTTCCATGTAAGCAGCCTTTTCGTTGCTGTTCTTGGAGCCAACCGGACGCATCAACGCTTTCTTAGAGAATAACGCTGCCGTTTCGATGGACGTTGCAATACCTACGCCAACCAAGAGCGGCGGGCATGCATTAAGACCGTAGGAGGTCATCAAGTCCAATACGAATTTTGTAACCCCTTCATAGCCTTCGCCAGGCATTAAGGTTTTGCCACTGCCCGGCAAGGAGCAACCGCCGCCGGCCATGTACGGGAAGATTTCTACATCGTCGCGACCCGGTACGATATCCCAGAGGATGTACGGTACGCTGGTACCAATGTTTTTGCCGGTGTTGTATTCATCAAAGGTTTCAACGCAGTTGTGGCGAAGCGGTGTTTCCATCGTTGCTTTGTACGTTGCGTTGCGCAAAATTTCTTCCAATTCGCCAATGAGCGGATAGTTGGAACCAACCTTAACCCAGTATTCCAACACGCCTGTATCCTGACAGGACGGACGGCTCAATTCTTTGGCAAGACGCATGTTTTCTTTCATGGTTTCGTAAATCGTCTTTGCGAGCGGATTCTTTTCATCCTGTGCTAATTCGTGAATTTTGTTTGCCACATCATCGGGCAATACCTTTGCCATGTAGCCTACGAAGCTAGCTATGGTATTTGTCATTTCCTGAACTTGCTGCTGTTTGTCCATTGAAACCTCCTTCGGCGCCACCAATTGACGCCTTACAATGTTCTAACTAAGTGAGATGTTTTTCATTTCAAATGGTCGATTGAAATCGGCCAAGGTATCTAAACCGCCTTGCTATCAAGGATAGAAGGGGAAGAAAATCGGTAAGAGAATTAAGGATACAATCGTTGAAATCACTACCAACGGCGCCCCTACTTTTACGTAGTCCATGAAGGTGTAGCCGGCGATGTTGTATACCATCGTATTAGCCGGCATGCCAATCGGCGTTGCGTAAGCGCAAGAGCCACCAATTACAGTTGCCATCAATACGGCTTTCGGATCAGCACCAACCTGCTGTGCCAAGGAAATCCCGATAGGCACCAACAAAGCGGTGGTAGCGGTGTTGGACATGAAGTTTGTCAAAACCGCAGCGATGATAAATACGACAGCCATCAGCACAAAGGGCGACGGATGAGAGCCTAACGCCGTGATAATCGCATCGGCTACGACGGTACCCGTACCGGTTTTAACCAATGCATCAGCTAAGGCTAAGGAACCGACGAACAACAGAATCGTTTTCATGTCGATGGATTTTACCGCTGCCGTTTCACTTATAGTGCCCGTTACGATTAACACGAGGGCTCCAATCCATGCCGTAACGTACAGCTTAATCCCGATTTGTTGTTCAAAAATCATACCAACGATAGTAGCAATCAGGACGATGCCGGCAATCCACTTTTTGTATTTCGGCACCTTGCTATAGTCAGTTTCTTCGTAGATTTCTTCCGGTTGACGCGCCGGTTCATCAGGCAATAGCTTATAACCAATCAATACGAAATAAATAATACCAACGATTAAGACCGGCAAACCGATTAACGCATAATCGAAGAAGCCGAAGCTTAAACCAATTTTACTAAGACCGGACTGAGCAATCATGTTGCCCGGGGCACCGATAAGACTTAAGTTACCGCCCATAGCGGAAGCTAATACTAACGGTAATAGGAATTTAGCACGGTTGAAACCAGCTCGCTGCGCCAACCCGATAGCTACCGGGATTAACACGGCCGCCGTACCGGTGTTAGACAAGAAGCCTGACATAAGACCGGTAATAAGCATTACCGATATGATAAGCTTTCGTTCTGTACCGGCAAACTTAGTAACAATACCACCTACATCGCGGGCAACGCCAGTCTCAAAGAAAGCAGCGCCGACGATGAACATGGCCATGAACAATAATACATTCGTATCAACGAAGCCTGCAAAGGCATCTTTCGGGGATAACACGCCAGTTACTACGAGGCCGACAGCGACGATCATCGCTGTTACCGATAGTGGAATGCGCTCCCACACAAACATCACAATGGCAAAAATTAGGAATAGTAAGGTAATTGTAACGCCATCCATGAGAATCTAATCTCCTCTCGCTTCAATCTAGTTTTTTGATTCTAGTTTCTTGTGGAGTATGTATGCGTTCTACACATCGTTACATACTCAGGATGCATCTTCAAGTATCATTATACGCATCGGGCGCATTATTACTATTCCGTTTTCGCCATGATAAAAATTATCAAATCCGATAAACGTTAGCTAAATTTTCAGTTTTTCTAGACTCTAAATCTAAAATTTCACCCAGCTAAGATTACCTACAACCCCTTAATTATCAAGTTTTCTCTGTTTTTGTGACTATCTTGATGTAAAATTTTTACCTATTCTAATATTTTTAGATTTCGCTATTTTTCCCCTTCAAATTGAGTGACAACAGCTAACATAGCTTCCAAGCGTTGCCGCAAATCAGCCATGGTTTCTGCCGCTTCGTGTAGCTTCGCCGCCGCTTCGGCGCCTTTCGTAACGGCGAGCGCCTCAGCAGTTGGTGCCCCTACCGCATCAGCAGTGACGTAGCTCTTCAGCACATCCGCTACCGTTCCATCAGATAAATCCAAGTACTCTTTCCAGTCCTCCAGCATAGTTTGTCGCTGTACTTGACGGGCCGCCTTCCGGTACTGTGACGGCGTAGAGTTAAAATGCTTGCGAAAGGCTACGTTAAAAGCCTTTACGTCAGAGAAACCACAATTGTGGGCAATGGCTACAACGTTCTCTTCGCTGTTAACGAGATTGACCGCTGCTGCACGAAGGCGCATGCGAAGCAAATACTCTTTAAAGGAAATCCCTAATTGACGTTTAAAAAACTGGGACGCATAGCTTTCGCTATAACCACCTAAACGCGCCATATCTGCCAAGGAAATAGCCTCTGTATAATGAGCGTCAATATAGGTTATCATCTTCATGAACGTCGCTTCCGTATCAAATACAGGCGGTGCAGTGTCACTGTGAGGCGCCGCATCAATGGCGCCGGTCAAGAGCTGCAGCAAACGCAAATACGCCACATCTACGGACAGCTGATTGTCCACGCGCTGCTGAATGACCCCTTCGGCGCTATCGTCGGTGGGGCTGTTTATTTCACGGGCTACCAGGATAGGCTGCCAAAGCTGAGCCACCAAGGAGCGCAACGTCGAATAAAACGCATTGTAGCGAGTCGTTTCATTGCTGACGGCGAAAAAACGGCGCCGCAAGTACTGCTCGCCATAGCGACCGAGTTGTTTCGGCGGAATATGGAACACCATAGCCATCGTGTCCGGCTCCAGCGCCAACGTGGCGTGACCGCACTGGGACGGCAATATAATCACATCGTCGGACTCGAGACGGGTGCAGGCCCCGTCGTGACACATTTCCACCGCACCGCGGAGCACGATGAGCAGTTCAATGTCATTGTGCCAATTGTAATGATACGTACCGATTCGATACGCATAGGTATGAAAGGTTAAGGCGCCACTTTCATACATATAGTTGAAATAACCCACCGGAAACACCTCCTAGCAACTTATAGTGCCGCTTACTTCTGCTCAACCAATTCTTTATAACGTGGGCACGTCACCACGTGGTCGTTGATGATGCCAATAGCCTGTAAGAAGGAATAGATAATGGTACTGCCTACGAAGGTAAAATTGCGCTTCTTCAGGTCCTTACTAATGCGGTCCGACAAAGCCGACGTGGCGGGAATGTCCGTTTCGTGTTGCCAATGACCGACAACCTGTTCGCCGTTCGTAAAACCCCATATATACGCATCAAAGGAGCCGAACTCCTCTTGAATAGCTATGAACGCCTTCGCATTGCGCGCCAAGGCTTTCACCTTTAAGCGATTGCGAATCATGCGCGGATCCGTTAAAAGCACCTGTTCCTTAGCTTCGCCATAAGCGGCTACCTTGTCGATGGCAAATCCATCGAGGAGCTCCCGCAAGCCTTCGCGGCGCTTCATAATTAGTGTCCAGCTAAGACCTGCTTGCAACGTTTCCAGCACTAAAAATTCAAAGAGCACCGTGTCGTCATGACATGGCACGCCCCATTCCGTATCGTGATACACCTGTTCCTCTGCACTGCGACCGGCCCATGAGCACGGCGTTGTTACCTGTTCCATAAATACCTCTCACGTTGTAAATACAAAGTCGTCTTTTATTTCAGTATACCCATAAACGGGCAAATAAAAAAGCCCCAAGCGAAAGCACTTCAATTTCTTGAAGTACTCCGCTTGAGGCATCATCGGTTCCCCACCGATGAGTGAACTACGCTTTGTTAGCGAAGTGTGTGACTAATTAGTCAGCACGAGTTTCGTGTTCCGGATCCGGTTCGCCAGTCATGCGGTTACGCAAGTCACGACGAGCAACTTCCATGATCCACAACCACCATAAGTGACCGAAGAATTCAGACAACTGTTCGTCGAACGGAATCTGGCTCAACGGCGGTACTAAGCCCATTAACGGCATTACGATTACGTGTGCGAACAAGTAAACGAAGAAACCGAAAACAGTACCCTGCCACATTTTGATGCGCGGCCAGTATTCAGCGATTACACAATACATAATACCGAAAACGATAGAGAATAATACGTGTACGAAGAATACGTCTACGGGCAACTGTACGCCAGAGAAGGTGTACGATGCATCAGGAACATGTAACATGTCCAACAAAACTTTCGGCGGCGTTACGCGGGACGCTGCGTCCAACGGCCAGAAAGCATTTGGGTCACGCGGCGGGAACGGAACTTCCCAACCCCATTTAGCAATTGCGCCAATGATACCGGTTAAAATACCGATCCAGATCGACAAACCTACATGTCGACGTGCCGGTGCTGTGATAAAATCAAAACCAACTTTCATCCTGCAAAACTCCTTTCAGTTTTTAATCCTCGGCGATTATAACAAATAAAAAACGTAATGTAAAGTGTTGATGTCGATTTTTACATGTTTTTAATGAAATTATATAGCTGTTATCAATTATCGTTTAATTTGTTGATAAAAATCGCCGACAAATAGACATTATTCCATTCAAAAAGAACTTAACAAATACGCATAATTACTATGTTTACAGTATGAAAATAGTTACTTACTACCTATGTAGATGGAGTTGTTATCTCTTTTTTAAATACATAATTATGTATAAAAAAGGGGCGAAATAAGTCCCAAACAGAGGGGACAGTATCTCGCCCAGCACGTTCATACGTCATCGATGAACATTATCTCACTATACAATTATCAAACGCGTTCTCACACGTCTTCGTCATAAATGCCTAGCTTCTTCAGCCAGTACCGCGAATACACCGCCCCTAAGGGATTGTGAGCTAATACGCGGTCCTTTGCTACCAGCACCGTTACCGGTACGTGGCTCATCTTGTTGAAGATGGCGTCATGACCGACGCAAAGTCCCATGGAAATGTTGAACTCCGTGCCGGCATCGGCTAAGAGCTGCGCTTGGAGTGCCGGATTACACATGGTTTCGCGAGCACCAGGCTTAATCTGCGTCAGATCAAGCTCTTCCTTCGCCGTGCCGCATACCTTGCAAATAACCGATTCCACTTCAAAGAATTTCTTGAAGTACGCTTCTACCAGTCGTGCTTCTCGATGGAGACCTACGCAAAAAGCAAGACCTAGCTTCTTATAGCCCATAAACTGGCAAAATTCCTTCGTTTCTTCCATTCTCGTTAGCGTGTTATAAAAGGTCCCTTCCGTACAGGCTGCCTTTTCCATAATGTCACGCCACGGTCCTTCGTACTTAGCCGTAATCGTATCCAAATCATATTCAGTACAATTTTGACCGACCTTAGCACAATTCTTCAGTGAACACTCCGCACATTTCATGGTATTACCTCCCTCGTTCTAATCGAGTGATGTCTTCGTCGCGACCAATAATGAGCAACATATCGCTAGCCATCAACGGCTCATGGGGATCTGGTGGTGCAATAACGTCATTATTGCGGCGAATCGCTACAACGCTAACATTGAACCGTACACGAATGTTAGCTTCAATCAAATTCTTGCCTTGCAAATATTCCGGCGTTTCCATTTCTACAAGTCCAATATCCTTAGACAATTGCAAATAGTCCACCACATGTTCGCGCACCAGCATTTGGGCTACGCGAATAGCCATGTCAGATTCCGGATAGATAACCAGGTCAACGCCAATTTTTTCAAGCAGCTTACCTTGCATAATATCCTGCGCTTTCGCAATGATGTATTCTACGCCGATTTCCTTGACCAGCATAGCCGTCATCAAATTGCCTTGCAAATTATCGCCAATGCCGATTACCACAACATCAAACTGATTGAGGCTTAACTCGCGAAGCGCATCTTCATCAGACGTATCCGCTACTACAGCATGCGTTACATAAGGGCTGATTTTCTGCACCATATCTTCGTCTTTATCGACGCCCAACACTTCATGGCCCATATTGGCTACCGTTTTTGCTACCGTAGAACCAAAACGGCCTAAGCCGATAACGGCAATAGATTTCTTAGTCATCTTACAAGTCACCTCTTATAACAGTACATTGCCTTCCGGATAGGTAACCGGATTCGGCCGTTTGCGACGCATTGCCAGCGCGCCAATTAAGGTTAACACACCGATACGACCGGTGTACATAACAACGATTAACGTCCATTTACTAAGCTCGGTTAAATCCGGCGTAAGTCCACGAGATAAACCAACCGTACCAAATGCAGATGTTACTTCAAAAAGAATATCCACAAAGCGATGCGGTTCTACCCACGCCAAAAGCCCCGTAGCAAACATGATGAGAATTGACGAAAACAGCACCGTTGCAAAGGCGCGATAAATCTGTTCCGCAGCCAGCTTCCGCTGAAATAATTCTACATCATTGCGGTTACTAAATATGGAGATAGCCGCCGCCCATACGACAGTCATAGTACTAATCTTCACGCCGCCACCGGTGGAGTTCGGGCCGGCACCGATAAACATGAGGATAATCGTCAAGAACGCGGTATTCGCATGGACCTTACCATAATCAATGGTAGCCAAACCGGCCGTACGAGGCGTTACAGCTTGGAAAAAGGCAGCCTGGATTTTATCCGGTACTGACAAAGGTCCTAAAGTACCCGGGTTCGACCATTCCATCCCTAAAATACCAATGGTACCAAGGACAATAAGCGCCACCGTACCATAGATCATCACCTTCGTGTGCAAGGAAAAATACACGAAGCCACGTTTCCAATTTTGAACAATATCGAAAACGGCCATGTAACCAAAGCCACCGAGGATGATGAGCCCGCACGTATCGATAGTAAAGAGCCAGTCTCCTACCATATCATAGGGTAGGCTATTATCAAAGAAGACAAAACCGGCGTTACAGAACGAAGAAATGGCTTGCATGAAGCCTACATAATAGGCTTCATCGCCAATATAGGGCTTAAGCTGTATGACGTAGAGCACGCCACCAACAAACTCGGCACCAAAGGTAAGGTATGCTACACGCCGTGCAATGCGCATCAACCCACGTAGCCCTTCCTGCCCTAAGTCTTCTTGCAACAGCAAGCGGCTCTTTAAGCCAATGCGCTGACCAAAGACAATGGCCACCAAGGTAGTAAAGGTCATGATACCTAAACCGCCAAGCTGGATAAGAATCGTCATAATCACACGACCAAACAAAGTCCAGTGGGTGTACGTGTCAACCGTTGCCAAGCCGGTTACGGACACACAGGACACGGCTGTAAACGCGGCATCAACAAACCGCGTATGCTCTCCCGGTGCCGTCGCCATGGGCAACATCAACAATAAAGAGCCTATGGTCATAGCAACCAAAAAGCTTAACGCCAAAATGCGATACGGATTGACGGACCGGATTGTATCCTTGCGCCATTTATTATGTCTGTAAGACTGATACATATTGTTACCTACTACTTAAATAAAGGAATTACAATTCGTGAAAATGAAGGAAAATGCACATTTTCACAATGTAAAAATGTGCATGTGTAATTCCTCACCATTGCTATTGCCAATGATTGTCGATTAGTCTTCTTCTAAGGGTAATTTTTCCGGAAGACTCTTCTTAACTACGTTGCCGTTTACGGCATCCATAATAATGTACAATTTTTCAGTGTTGTTGCGATATACGGTTACCGTATATTCAACAGCGCCTTTATCGGCTTCTAAGCTCCAGCCCTTAGCAATACTGCCATCGCCGGCAGCAGCCACCGCAATCTGTTCTGCTTTGTGCGGGTCAATTACAGCTAACGGGTTAAAAATCTTAGACGGAATGTCCTTTTCACGGCCATCTACTTCTTCTTTCGTAATCTTACCGGTAATAACATCTACGGAAATATTGTAGGTATTACGTACCGTATAGCCGCTTACTTTATAAGCAAATTTACCATTTTCCGGCTGTAAGCTAATGGAATGAACGGCCGAATTCGGATATTTAGCCAAGAAAATACCAGCCACATCACGCATGGATAATACCATGGACTTATGTTCTGTCGTAGCGGTCGTCGCAGCAGTCGCTGTGGCAGCCGTCGCCGAAGTGGCGGTCGCATCCGCGGCACTAGCCGTGCCGGCTACACCGAAAGCGGTAGAACCAAGTAAAAATGCTCCCAAAGTTAAACGGAAGATTATTTTTTTATTCATAGTCACTGCCTCCTGCAATTTCTCTTTTGATATTACTCTAGTATAGCATAAGTATGCCTACGAATACTATATTTTTTTGATTCGCGCCGCTACGTCTTCACGGACTAAGCGATAGATAGTCGCTGCCAACGGCACGCTAATCAAAATGCCTAAAATACCATACAAAGCACCACCTAAGGTAATGGCTGCAAACACCCAAATGCCCGGTAACCCAACGGATCCACCGACAATGCGCGGGTAAATGAGATTCCCTTCAATTTGTTGCATCACTACTAAGATAATGATAAACATAAGCGCCTGCATAGGACTCACAGCCAATAGCATAAGTGCCCCCATAGCGCCACCTATATACGAGCCTAACAACGGCACTAACGCCGTTAACCCAACCACGCAGCCAATAGGCAATGCGTAGGAAACGCCGGCAATACCCAAAGCAATGCCGACCATGATGCCCAAGATCAACGCATCTAAGAACTGGCCAATGAAAAATTTACTGAACACATCATTGGCCACACTGAGCACATGACGGAGTCGCGGCAAGCTACTACCACCACCATACACGCGCAACAGTCGTTCGATTTGCTCGGCCAAGGTATCCTTCTGCGCCAACACGTAAATGGCAAAGATTAAACCAATGCCAACGTTGATAATCATTTCAAAGGCCTGGCCCATAGTACGCATCAAGTACCGGCCACCGTCGGCACCAACCTTGCTTACGTTCTGCAAAATGCTGTCCGGCGACACCGAATTCATCACCTGGTTCTGCACCAAGAACGGCATAGCCGCCGTATGCTGATTGATGTAATTTTGGAAATCATGATACAACATGGGCAGTACATTAACCACGATGGTCAGCGAATGAGCCAGCTGCGGCAACGCCAAGCTACCAACCAGCGCCAAGATGAGGAGCACCGCCAAGATGGCTAGCACAATACATACAGGGCGCCGCGTTTTCGCCACCCACGGCTTTTGGGACTTAGGAAAGTAAATCCGCTCAAAGGGCGTGACCACAATATTGAGTATAAAAGCGGTACACAGCCCAATAACCAAGGGCATCACCGCATCAATAACACGAGAAATGCCATGGGTCACCGTGGTAAAGTTCAGCACAATAAGACTGATAATCCCAGCAAAGACGATTAAGCCGATAATCGGCCTATACTCACGAAAAAAATTCATAGGCCCCCTGCTACCTTTCTCGTTGAATCCTAACCAAATACCTTTGCTAATCGGTCTTCATCCATTAAGGTCCCTACGGTAAAATGACCGAACAATGCGAAACGAGCGCTTACTTCATCAAAGCGCATTTCCTGTACCAGCTTCTTGAACGGCACCGGATCATCACACATAAGCGTAATACCCCATTCATGGTCATCAAGGCCATAGGCACCGGTAGTAAATTCCTTAACCGTTGCTTCGTACTTGCGACCAATCTGACCGTGCGAACGCATCATGCGACCACGTTCTTCGCGCGGCGTCATGTACCAGTTTTCGCCCACTTCGCGTTTTTTACTCATAGGATAGAAGCAAATATATTTAAGGCGCGGTACCTTCGGATACAAGCGAGCCTGTACGCGCGGATGATTAATATCAAACTTCATATAATTGCTTACTTCGATAACCGACACAAAGGAACTCTTCGGTTCCAGCATAGCGCCGATGAGAAGCTTGCGAAGCTTCATTTCAACATCCGTCACTTCTTCAAGCGTAGGCTGCAAGAACCAGAACAGCAAATCACCTTTTCCGCCGGCTACGTGATACAGCGCATAACTGGACGTGTGCGCTTCGTGACCAACTTCCAATTCGGCTAAGAAGCCTTTAAATTCACGGAGTGCCTGAGCCTGCTTTTCAGCGGTCCAAGACTGCCATTTTTCATAATTAATGCCATATACGGCGTGAATGCTGAACCAACCTTCATAGGTCAATACAGCCTTCGAATCAATATCCGACGCCGGTGCGCCTTGCGGACCGCCATGACCGTGCATCGTAGTTTCTGTAGTATTTGTATCCATCTGAACCTCCTTTATAGAGAATCTAACTGCTATAATTCGGCTGCGATACTGTTACAGCACCGCAGCTCGTCAATAACTATTTTTCTTTTACAACGGGCCAAGCATCAGCCAGTTTTTTCGCCTGCTGCACCCCATCCGGCATACCAACGCCATCAAAAGGTGTACCAATCAAATGCAAGCCCGGATACGCTTCAGCCACATGTTGCTTAAGGGACGCAATGCGTTCTCGATGCCCCACCTTATATTGCGGCATGCTCTTATGAAGGCGCGTCACTTCTACCCATAGAGGCTTAGCCTTGAAATTCATAATGCGCTGAATTTCCTGTAATGCCAATTCACCTAACGCCGTTTCGTCTAAGCGTTGCACCGTGTCGTCGCCCGGTTTACCCAGGAACACGCGGAGCACCACCTTGTCCTGCGGCGTCGTTTGAGGCCACTTGGATGAAATGTACGTGCAAGCCGTCAACGGCGTTTTCGTCGTACGGGTAATAACAAAGCCCGTACCATTTAACGGCGCATCAAAGGTAGCTCGTTCAAAGCCCATAACGGCAATGGCGCAGGACGATAAATCCATGTGACGGAGCACGTCAAAGGCACTGTCTTCGGTAAACCAATCCACATAAGCCTGTGGCGGTGTGGTGATAATCACCGAATCGTACGGCTTATCTGCCTCACCATTTAACACATAGCCACCGGTAGCGCCCTTTTCAATAGACATCGTCGGTGCATTGCTATGGAGAGCCACATTACCGGGCATCTTCGACGTCAACGCATCGATGATAGATTCCAAACCGCCTGTCACCTGACGGAACATGCCTTTCGGCGCTGTCCCGGTGCTACGGCGCTGTTTTTTCGCAGCCATCATGCCTTTGACCATGTTGCCGGCCCGTCGTTCCAAACTATGGAAATCAGGGAACGTCGCATCAAGGCTTAATTCATAAATATTGCCACCATAAATCCCCGACAACAGAGGCTCTATGAGCTTGTCCATCATTTCACTACCTAAATGGTAATTGAAAAAGTCGCCGATAGACACGTCGCCGTCTGTAGGGTACGGGCTTTTGAAGTAGTCCTGCAAGGCACGGAATTTACCAGTCCAGGAAATCAGCGTAGATTTCGCAAAGGGGACAAATTCGGTAGGGATTCCCACGATAGAGCCACCCGGAATGGGATACATCCGGGTTCGATCGTAAATATACGCTTGTCCTACCGCATTGGCAACCAACGTGTCGCCTAAGCCTAAGTCATTGATCAAATCGGTCATAGCCTGCTTACGCGCTAAATACGAATCAGGGCCGACTTCAACGACATAGCCATCTACGCGTTTTGTCTTAATCTTACCGCCGAAGCGGCTTTCCTTTTCAAATACATCGATAGACGCTGTAGCCTCGCTACGGCCTAAATAGTACGCCGTGGCCAGACCTGTTAAACCGCCGCCAATAACAGCAATTCGGCTCATAGCGCCACCTCCTCTACGGCACGTCGCATCGCGCCGATAAATACTGTATCTGTATTGGGCATAGGAACCCGCAGATACGTAAGGTTTAATTCATCACACAGGGCTTTACACGCAATATCATTGTCGTAAAGCACTTCCAAATGATCGCACACAAAACCGATGGGCACATAGACCATCGTGTCCCCCGGCTTGCCTTGCTCCCGCGTTACGGTAAGCACATCCGGCGTCAGCCAGTCACCGCGCACACCGGCGCTTTGCCATGCCAGCTCGTACGTATCAATACCGGCTTCCTTTGCAATGGCCGCTGCCGTTGCCTGCACTGCTTCCGGATACGTATCGCCCATGTGGATTACGTGATACGGCAAGCTGTGAGCCGTGAAAATCACCTTCACATAGTCATCGCCCTTCGTCTTCGCCAGCGTTTCCACTAGCGCTTTGCGCCAATAATCCCGAAAGCCCGGCTCCTCATGCCACGCTTCTACGGTCTTAATGGTCATGCCATAACGGCCCGCACGACGACGCGCCCGTTCAAAGTACGCTTCTGTAGCGAACAGCGAAAAATACGGCGCCATCACAATAGCCACCGCTTCTGTTATGCCATCTTCAGCCATGGCCGTAACCGCATCCTCCAAAAAAGGACTGGTGTGCTTATTGCCAATATAGAGCTTATATTCACAGTCAACGGCATTTTCGTTGAGCTGCCGCAGGAGCTCTGCCGCTTGGCGCTCCGTAATGGCCGCTAACGGCGACACGCCACCAATGGCGCGATACCGTTCGGTGAGGACTTTTATTTCATCAGCTGTGGGCGGATACCCATGCCGAATATGTGTATAATAAGGCAGAATCTCCGCTTCGGTCCGCGGAGTTCCGTAGGCCATAACCAATAAACCTACCCGTTTTTTCATAGGGTGTATCATCCTTTTCTACCGCGCCGATTTTTCGTGTACGTAAGCGACAATGCGCTTTAACACCTCCGGATCGGCATCGGGGACCACGCCGTGGCCCAAATTAAATATATGGCGACCGTGTTCACGGCCTGCTTCTAAAATACGATCGATTTCCCCTTTGATAATCGACCAATCCGCAAATAAATACGCCGGGTCTAAGTTGCCCTGAATGGTCTGCGTAATGCCTAAGCCCTTCGCTTCCGACGGATGGCAACGCCAATCAAGACCGATAACATCTACCGGCAGCTGCGCCCATAACGGCAACAAATGGTAGGTCCCCACGCCAAACATGGTAACCGGTACGTCCGGATGCTGTTCCTTCAAGGACGCCACGATACACTTCATATGCGGGAAAATTCGAAGCCGATACTCATCGGCGCTGACCGCTCCTACCCAGGAGTCGAAGATTTGCAACGCATTGGCACCGGCGTCAGCCTGAGCCGACAAATAGGTAATCGTCATGTCCGACAATACCTGCATGAGCTGGTCCCACAAATCAGGACGAGCCACCAGCATGCGTCGCGTTTTATTGTAATTCTTGGACGGACCGCCTTCGATTAAATAGCTAGCCAACGTAAAGGGAGCGCCGGCAAAGCCGATTAATGGCACGTGCAACATGCCTGATGTTAAAATTCGAATCGTTTCCGTCATGTACGGCAGGTCTTGTTCAACCTGTAATGGCCGCAGTCGCTCAATGTCTGCAGCAGTGCGAATCGGGTCCGCAATCACCGGCCCAATGCCGCTTTTAATCTCTACATTTACGCCCATAGGCGCCAACGGCGTCATAATATCCTTATACAGGATGGCCGCATCTACCCCATATTCGTCTACGGGTAACTTCGTAATATACGCGCACAGCTCCGGTTGCCGGGTAATCTCAAACAACGAATACGACTTCTTAATCCGTCGATATTCGGCTTGGCTACGACCTGCTTGGCGCATAAACCAAACCGGCGTATACGGCGTGTGTTCACCGCGTATAATCTGTAAATACGTTTCATTCATTGCTATGCTCATCCTTCTCCCCTCGACATCGGGCGGTGCCGTGTCCTCTGGGGCCTGCTCGTATATCCGATAAAATAGCTTACAAAACATTTTACCACATTTTTCGATATAGTGCATGCTTGAAAATAGAAGTATATCGAAATCAGAGCCAATCCGCAAGATTGCTGTTTATATCAAACTATCTCATTATCGAGTTTTAAGACCTTTAACAGTTTCTCATCTAAACATTTCTTGTCTAAATTTAAGTCCAGCTCCGGATTGTACACAATGTAAAAATAGAGATACCACGACGCACTGTTGCGGTAATTCTTATAGGACTCAAAATAGACCTGTTGGATGTGCCGCCGCGTTATCACCTTCCGCGTATCAATGCCTTGAATATTGGCCTCTGTCGCCACCCGATCTATCCACGCCCGCATCACCACTAAAGGCATGACGGTTTCATTAAAAGGCAAATCGTTGTGCCGTAGCTGCTTAAGAACCCACGGGTAAATTTCATAGGCTTCCTTCACATCCATATCGCTTATGCCGTTCAACATCAATCGTATTATTGGGTTCTTTATCTTCTGCAATGCTGCCATACATATAGCCCCCTCATCTACGCATTCATCTTACTTAACATAATTTTCCTTCAAGCGCCTTTTCTCCTGCTTAATCGTCGTTTTTCGCTTACATAACAAAAAACACCGAACGTTACATCCGGTGTTTTTCAAATTCTATTCGATTTTCAAAGTCACTGTGAAATGACAAGCCGCAACCGACCTTAGTTGCGATGTTTCCAGTCAAAGCTGTAGCGGCCAGGGCCAACAATGAGGAGCATCAACGCACCAAACATCATCTGAGACGGGTAATCCCATTTGAAGAAGCCATGACCTAAGTCAACCATCGTAGCTACAAACAAGGTGCCAATTACGAGCAAAGAACCAAGACGGCTGAACAAGCCTAAGATGATGAGCAAGCCGCCCAACATTTCAGCCGTAGCAGCCATGGTACCTAACGCTAAGTAACCGCCGCTGATACCGAAGCCGGCCAACATATGACCTACGCCGTACAACATCTTTTCGCCGCCGGCGAATTTCAAATAGCCATGGAACATCATGGACAAGCCTAATACGATACGGTAGAACAACAAGCCACCGTTCTGATAATCAAAGGTAAATAAAAGTTTCTTAATTGCGTTCATAGTTTTCAATCCTTCCTAATCGTTGTCAGACTCAGTTATTAGAACTTCACGTAGTAACTTTTGTACTCACTTTGCTTTCTAACTGAGTTCCATTCTTAATCCTATGCTTTTTACATGAATTATATTACTATAGAAAACTATCGTTTGTCAACATTATTATCGTATTGTCTATTATGCTTGTTTCTTATGTCATACTGTCGTTTTACTCATCGTTGTAACAACCGTAGTAACATCTATTAAACGACGAAAAAAACGGTGAAAACCACAGTCTGTTGACTATGACTTTCACCGTTGTAACGCTTCCTTACCGAAACGGTACTGAAGGCTGTTCATTTCACAGGCTATTTAGTTAGCTTTCGATCCAAGCTGAATCGGCCTGGGCCGGCAATAAATAACATAATGGCACCGCACAGCATTTGTGACGGATAATCCCATTTGAAGAAACCGCCGCTCCAATGCACTGCCGTAGCCACGCCTAAGGTGGCCATGACGAGCAACGCGCCAAAGCGCGTCAGCAAGCCCAATATTAAGAGCGCGCCGCCTACCATTTCGCCAAAGGCTGCGATAACACCGAGCACGAGATACCAGCTGGGCACGCCAAACTGTGCCAGCATGTGACCTACATTGTACAGCGCCTGTTCGCCGCCGGCGAATTTCAAATAACCATGGAACATCATGGATCCGCCGAGGGCCAGCCGATAGAATAACAAGCCTAAATCCTGGTACCGAAACAAATTACGGAACAGAAAATTCAAGATGAAACCTCCTGAACAGTGAGAACACCATTACCAGTATACACGAGTACCTGCGTGAGTACGATTATTTAAACACGCGGGTGTAGCCCTTCAAGAGCGGCCACAGCAACGCATCGTCATCGCCGCCAAGAGCAATAACGCGAGCCGTCGCACCAAAGTAAATATTATCGTATAGCACGATGTGCAAAATTTCCGTGTAATTAACGCCGGATACCGTGTTTATCACCTTTACAGTACCAACATAGGTGCCGTTTTTCTGTTTCGTCAACGGACTTACCACCGTGTAAGGCACCTGGTAATTACTGCCACCATTGTTGATAACCTGCGCTAACGCCGCTAAATACGACGTATCGGTAACCTGACCATTGGAACCGAGCTCCGGCATAGAACCATTGATCCCCAGGTTCTGCAAGCCCTGCGTACCAAAGCGCACATCGCCAATAACACCATACTTATACACGTCGCCGTTCTTGTAGGTTACCTGATACACATCGGCACTGAGCATACCCATATCGAGCAAGGTCTGCTGAATATCGGTGCCGCCATTACCGGCAAAGAGCGCCGCCTGGGCCCCTTTGTTAATAATGAAATTCTGCGGCGTAGGAATGGCGCTAATCATAACCGTACGCTGACCTTCCGCGAAGGCAGCGCCGCCCATTACGGCGGCCGCTACTAACGCTACGGAGATTACACGCTTAAAAAATCGTTTCATCTAGCCGCACCTCAGTCTTTTTTCACTTTAGCCCACGTATCGCGAAGGCCTACGATGCGGTTCATGATGATGTGGTCAGGGGTGCTGTCCTTATCAGTTACGAAATAACCCTGACGCAAGAACTGGAAGTGATCTTCCGGCTTGGTGGTAGCGAAGGCCGGTTCGCCTTTGCCCTGGAATACCTTCAAGGAATCCGGGTTAACCATCTGCAAGAAGTCTTTATTGGCATTTTCGTCGCCTTCGGCTTCCTTCAAGAGGTAATCGTACAAGCGAATTTCCATATCTACCGCATGTGCGGCGGATACCCAATGCAAGGTACCTTTAACCTTACGCTGACAACCGCTGCCGCTGTGGCTTTCCGGATCGTAGGTGCAGTGAACTTCCTTAATGGAGCCGTCTTCGTTCTTCACAACTTCGTTGCACATTACGATATAAGCGCCTTTTAAGCGAACTTCCTTGCCCGGCGTCATGCGGAAGAACTTCTTCACCGGTACTTCCATGAAGTCGTCCTGTTCGATGTAGATTTCACGACCGAACGGAACTTCACGCGTGCCCATAGCTTCGTTTTCCGGGTTGTTTTCCACGGTTACCATTTCTTCCTTACCTTCCGGATAGTTGGTGATGACAACCTTCAACGGATTAATAACCGCCATCTGGCGCGGGGCTTTTAATTTCAAATCTTCGCGAATACAGAATTCGAGAAGTGCTACATCAACTAAGCTGTCCGCTTTGGCAACGCCGATGCGCTGACAGAAATCGCGAATCGCTGCCGGCGTGTAACCGCGACGGCGCAAACCAGAAATGGTCGGCATACGCGGGTCATCCCAGCCGCTAACCAAGTTGTTTTCAACGAGCTGACGAAGCTTACGCTTACTCATAACCATCTTCGTTACGTTCAAGCGGGCAAATTCAATCTGCTTCGGTTTTTCTGTATCTTCCCAATCTTCCAATACCCAGTCGTACAACGGACGCTGAATTTCAAATTCCAAAGTACATACGGAATGGGTAATGCGTTCAATGGCGTCTTCGATGGGATGCGCATAGCCATACATCGGATAAATGCACCATTTGTCGCCGGTGCGATGATGATGAGCATGCAAAATACGATAAATAACCGGGTCGCGCATTACGATATTCGGGGACTGCATGTCGATTTTCGCACGCAACGTCTTTTCGCCGTTCTGGTACTTGCCTTCCTTCATTTCTTCGAAAAGCTTCAAGTTTTCTTCTACGGAACGGTTGCGATACGGGCTATCCGTACCCGGCGTATTGTAATCGCCACGAGTGTTCTTGATTTCTTCCGGCGTCTGGTCATCCACATAAGCCTTGCCAAGACGAATCAATTTTTTAGCGTATTCATACATTTCTTCAAAGTAATCGGACGCATAGTACACCTGTTTGTCCCAAGTGAAGCCCAACCATTTTACGTCTTCTTCGATGGACTGCACGTATTCCGTATCTTCCTTCGTCGGGTTCGTGTCGTCAAAGCGAAGATTGGTCTTGCCGCCGTATTCCAAGCCTAAGCCGAAATTCAAGCAAATAGACTTCGCATGACCAATGTGCAAATAACCATTCGGTTCCGGTGGGAAACGCGTATGTACGCGATTGCCGTATACTCCCTCTTCATTGTCACGATTAATAATCGCTTCTATAAAATTAACACTTTCGTTTGTCGTTTCCAAAAGTACCCTTCCTCTCTGTGGTCTGTGGCTGTGTCATAATGGATTATTGTACCATAAATCCACCTTTTTTTACAGTATGGAACACAATTCCGCTACTCCATTTGTTTCCCTCTGAAATAAACTGCTTTCGGCCAGCGCCGTTTTCCCGTTTGAAACGCCACAGCCGGTTAGCGCATTACGCTTAGTCTTCGTAGTTCACTTCCGGGTTAACGCAGGTTTTCAGCTTTTTCTTCTGAACACCGGCAATGAGGTTATCTGCCGTTAAGAACGCCATGTCCTTACGGGTGCGGTCCGTAAAGGAGCCAATGTGCGGCACAACTAACACCTTACCGGTTTTAAGAAGCGGATGGTCCGCCGGTAACGGCTCCGGATCCGTTACATCCAATGCCGCGTAGTCGATTTCGCCATTATTCAGCGCATCTACCAATGCATCGGTGTCCACGATTTTACCGCGACCAACGTTTACAAATAACGCATCTTTCTTCATCTTTTTAAACGTATCGGCGTTAATCATATGATACGTTTCCGGCGTCAAAGGAGTGACAACGAGCACAACGTCACTTTCTGCCAACAGTGTGTCGCGGTCCTTATATTCAATCATATACAAATGGTCGTCATTGCGCGGATGGCGATTGTTGTAAATAACAGTCATGCCAAAGGCGCGAGCGCGACGGGAAATGGCAATGCCGATATTGCCCATGCCGATAATCCCCAGCGTAGTGCGGCTCAAGTCGCGGCCTTTAATGTTAGACGGACGCTTAGCCCATTCGCCGGACGCTACGAAATTCATGTTTTCAAAAATACGGCGACGCGCAGCAGCTACCAAAGTGAACGCCAATTCAGCAACCGTTTCCGTCAACACGTCAGGCGTATTGCCATGAGGAATGCCTAGCTTCGTTAAGTCTGCCACCTTAATGTTATCGTAGCCAACCGATGCTTGCGCCACAACCTTTAGATTCTTCGCATCCTTCAGTAAATCCTCATCAATAGTGAAGGTATTAATGCTCCACAAGCCATCTGCATCACGAAGCCATTCCTTCAAGGTTTCACGAGGCATCGGCGTCGTTTCCGTCCATTGTTTTATTTCAACATGTTCACTTAAATACGCCAATGCATCCTTACGAACCAATCCGGGTACTACAACCAATGGTTTTTTCATAGCCATCCCTCCTCAATCACTTTATGCGATATAAAACGAGCCGTATCCAGTTCAGCGCCCCCTAACGGAGAGCTATTCTGAATACCCTTCAATATAATAGTCTATAAACTATTATATCATTTCAACGGATTTAGAAAAACAAAAAAGTTAATAGGGAATTCTCAATTATCTTTTATATTTTTCTAGATTATGATATATTTAAATTGAGAAAAAAGTTGACATCAATCCACATATATCTTTAGGGAGATGCTATCATGACGATAAAAGATATGATTCAAGAAGGACAAGTAACACCAAAAGAGGTTAGGGCGTTATTTCAGGAAATTTTGGCAACTTACACAGGCAAAAAGCCAATTTCTGTAACTGTTAACTATGGTAAGGAGACTGTAAAATTTGATTTTGTAAAACGACGTAAACGTCGCCGCGCCGATGGCGAACCCTATGACATTATTCAGATTCCCTATGAAGACCTAAACACCACTAAAGCCCCAGGTGTTTACTATGCTATTGACGACTTCACCATCTATCGCGACAAAACAATCCCCTTTGTGTACGGCTTATATATTAGCCTCAAAAAAGAACGCGATTTACGCTTCTTTAACGACGTAGAAAGCTGTAAGCAATGGTTGGAAAAAAAGATTAATTTGTTGGAAAAATAGTCTTGTGAAATAATTATGATAGGAGGCTCTTATGAAAATAGCCAATTTTGTTACCCCTACCGGTTTTGAGCAATGGGGTATTATCGACGATGAAACGAACACCATCCTCGGCAGCGCCGATTTGGAAGAAGCGTATTTCACTTTCTTGCCGGAATCCATTGAGGAACTCATCGAATTAGGCGACGAAGGCTTGTTGTCCTTAGCAACCGCTTTGGAAAAACACCGCGAAACGCCGGTTGCTGAACCGTATCGCCTCGAAGATGTAACCTTACTCGCACCGATTCGCCCGCATAAAAATATTTTTTGCGTCGGCAAGAACTACCGCGAACACATTGCGGAATTCAGCCCAGACAAGCCGAACGATCCGGACTTCCCTATTTTCTTCTCCAAGTTGCCGACTGCTGTTATTGGCCCGAACGAACCGATTCAGCTTCATCAAGACGCAACGTCCCAGGTAGACTACGAAGGCGAAGTGGCCGTTATTATCGGCAAACGCGCATCTCGTATTCCGGAAGATGAAGTGTATGACCACATCTTCGGTTACACCATCATCAATGACGTAACCGCTCGTGACTTGCAGCAGCGCCACATCCAGTGGTTATTGGGCAAGAGTCTTGACTCCTTCTGCCCTATGGGACCGGCTATCTTACTTGGTGAAAAGCAGCCGAAGTCCTTTGAATTTCACACTTACGTAAACGGTGAGTTACGCCAGGCCGGATCCACCGAGGATTTAATTTTCTCCATTCCGAAGCTTATCGCCACCTTAAGCCGCGGTATTACCCTGGAACCGGGCGATATTATTGCTACCGGTACACCGGCTGGTGTGGGAATGGGCTTTAAGCCGCCGAGATTTTTGGCCGAGGATGATAGCGTAAGTATCACAGTCAGCGGTATCGGCACACTAACCAATCCAGTTGGACGGTAAGACGGCTCTCTTGCTGCTCGCAGGATTACTTGTGTGGTGTAAATACCTCCACACAAGCGTTAGGTTGCTTGCCAACAAGATAACCTGCTCCTGCTTGCAATGAATTTGTCGTGCTCTCAACTTTATAAATGTGAAAGCCCAGTTACGGGCGTTCTAAAACCTGACCTCCGTCAATGGTATTTAGCCCGCCCGTAACTGGGCTTTTCTGCATTTCTTCTAAATTTTAGCTTCACCCGACAAATTCATTGTGCCTCACTTTTCCCAGTTTACTTTGTTGGCAAGCAACTATGCTGTGCATCACCATTGCACACCACACAAGTAATCGCTACGCTGCTTGCGCATCATCGAGGAGCCGTCTTAGCGTCCGGCCTGGATTGGGTCTGCCGACAACCGTGGACTGAGATAGTTAGCGCATCAGGCGGGCGCGTCTTAGCGTCCGGCCTGAGTTTGGTCTGCCGACAACCGTGGACTGAGATAGTTAGCGCATCATCAGTCTCGTTTGCGCCAGAGTTCTTTTTCTTCGTCGGTGAATTTTAGAAAGACGTCGAAGTCTACGCCGAGTCCTTCTGCGATTTCTATGAGCATTGGTACTGCTATGTTGTCATTGTATTTGCCCCGTTCAATCCGACCAAGGGTATCGTAGGCAATGCTAATTTTGTTGGCTAAATCTGCCTGGGTCATGTTCCGTATTTTCCGATGATAGCTTATCTTAGCGCCTATCTGTCGAAGGATTTCCGCTTTTTCTACTGTCCTCATCACATGCCCCCCTTTCCTTTTCAACGTACTACTACTATTTTCACACAAACACCGTCAAAAAAAGCGTATTATATTGTCTGTTTTCGGTGTAAATATAGCTGATACACTTAAAGTGGACCCCATTGTCAAGACCATTTTTTGCTAACATTTAAGTTTGGTCAAA